>Ga0208185_1000008_pt1 | contig 119701 bp, 183 predicted proteins | sample EasRivMeERMLT700_FD_187532 | JGI IMG/M metagenome (GOLD analysis project Ga0208185, IMG submission 187532) | Soil microbial communities from meander-bound floodplain in the East River, Colorado, USA - East River MetaG ERMLT700 (SPAdes) (version 2) | ecosystem: Environmental > Terrestrial >... | reverse complement strand
GGGAAATCCTTCGCCACCAGCAACTGTTCCTCGCACGGCTCCGTCTCGACCTTGATGACACCATTCACCACCAAGTCGAACGTGGCCATGTATACCTGCGCCCTACTGAACTTCACGATTTTCCCTCGCCAGTTTACATAGCCGCTTGTACACGAAACCCCACGCTTCAACTTCGACTTGTCCACCGTTCTCGGACAATATCTTCAAACGTGCCTGCGGATATTCCGCGACTACCGTCTCATATACTGCTCTCGAAACAGTGGTGGTCCCCTTCCCTAAAAAGGGAAGTGGGCCAAGACCAGCCCCCGTTCTATTGACTTTCTCCCTGTCAGTATTTCTAAACCTCGCCATCACACCACCACCTTTGCATCCATATCAGCCGCATCACGGAAACCGACGAACTGAGGAAAGCGCGGCTTGTCTTTTCCCCCAGACGCGAAGAACTTAAACTTGACGATTTTCCCGATGTAGTTCCCACCATCGTTCCAGATGGCTTGACGTTCCGCCAGCGTCCCCGTAGGACTCACCTTGTGGACGATGCCCGTCTCTAGGTTCTTGACAAGGTAGGCACCGAGCGTGCCCTTGAGCGCCTTGCCAGCCGCATGGCTGGACCGCTTGGTATGGCCTAGCTCGTCCGTGAACGCGACGTTGTTGTTGGCCTCTTGTTCGATCAGGTCCAACACTTCGCCCTCACCATCCACGAACCGCTTCATCTTCATCAGGAAGCCTTCGTTGCTGGTGGATCGGCCTTGCTTGTATGGTCCCTTCGGACTCCGAATCATCAGACCCTCATAGCCCAGATCCACCGCCAGCGTTTCCAGCTTGATCAGCGTGTCTTGATCCTCGACCAGATTGTGGGGGACCATCTGCACGTAGGGCAGACTGACCGTCTCCACCACCTTCGTCGCTTCCGCCAACCGAATAGCGAACGGGCCAGACATAAATTTGTCGAACACATGGAAGGCGAAATTAGGCTTGCCGTCCACCGACATGACCGCACTGGACGACACTCGGAAGCAATCTGCCGCCGTGGGGTCACCCACGATCAACTCCCCATCGAGCCCTTCCAGTTCAGGACGACTCAACAGAGCTTGCACGTGGAGATTGGCGATAGGTTTGAGACTGCGGCTCATGACGACGCCCCCTTGGATGGTGGCGCGGATACCGTCCAGCTTCGGAGACGCGAGCACCGGGAACCGGCCTCTAGCAACCACGAACGGGGCATCCAACTTGCCTGCGAGCATGGCTTTGAACATCAGGGCTCACTCCTTGAGCAAAATGTGAAGGGGCATATCAAGCTGGCCCCATTCAGCCGCTACTCTCCTAGTCTGCCCCGCGCATTGGTAGCCGTCACGCGATGCCATTTCCTTACTTCAACCAGTCTACCACCAGTCCAATCATTTGTCAACTGCCTTCGACCTCACTCACGGTCCCATAGTCGGCTCCAGCGACCGCGTCCAGCCGCTTGGCGTATCGGTCCAGCACCCGCTGCACAGTCGCCTCAGCAGCCTCCACAGCCGTCGTAGAGCCATCCCTGACGTTGACCTCAACCACGACACTCACTCGATACTTTGCCATAGGTTCCTCAGTCGAAGGCGACTTCAGCCGCCTTTTTCCGCAGGGCCTCCCACTGCTCCGGGGTCACACCGACACGGATGGCTTCGTCCAGCAAGGCATCGGACGCTCGTCTGCCAGCCCACCATGCCGTCCAGTACCGTGCTCTGGCCAACAGCTTGCCGACCTCCGGCTCCTGCCCTGCCAACTCTTCGTTGGCCTTCTTCAACCCGAACTCCGCTGCTTCCTGATACAGATTCATGCCAGCCCCTCAGTCTTCGTGACGATTGTTGAACGCTCTCTCCGCCGACGCCGGAAACGCCCTCATGGTGCCCAGCGACGTGTTCAGGCCGGTCACCCGCGTGAACACGGTCTGCAACTTGTCATCGTAGATATCCGACTCCTTGGTCACCAGCGTCATCTTCCGGCCCCTGACCCGTGAAAACTCCACATCATACAGATCACGACCGTTGAGCACGATTCTGATGTAATTGACCCCGTCCTTGACCCGGCCACCGCCACCCGGCAACCTGAAAGACAGCGACTGATCGCCTCCCACGAATTCCTTGGCTCCGGTCATGGCGATAAACCGCCCCCCGCCAAGCTGCTCTAAAATGGTCTTTGCCACAGTCATGTCTGCCATATCCACTCCTCCATGAGCTACGAACAAAGACCATTCTAGCACCCTACTCAGGCGTTTGTCAATTCACCCTCTGCAATTGATTGCATCGAGAAGATCGGCCCTGTCGTCAGCAACCGACTCGCATCCTTGATATTCGCCTCGGACACACCCACCTGTGGCGTCGTCTTCACGAACCATGGTCTGACCCGGTCCATGTTGAACCTGCCAAGATGATTGTCGTCCAGCACCGCCAGCCGCACCGGCTCTCCAGCCTCCTTGAGCCAGTTCTCAATCTCCTGCCCACGGACGCTTTTCCAACCACCCCGCTCCGTCGTTCCAAGGACACGTTTGGCTGCGATGCCAGCGTAGTCCCCGAGAAACTGTCGCAGTTCCGCCAGCGTGTAGCTGTGCCGCCAATCCGAACTCACGACCACCGACGCATCGAGCTTGTTCACCATGTTGCCCACACGCAGGGCCAACTGCCGCTCAATCGGTGGCTCGTATGCCGTCCCGATGTAATACCCGATATTGCTCACCCGGTTGATGACTCCGTCGAAATCCAGCATCACGATTCTTTTCGCGCTCACCCTATTCCACTCCTTGGAAATAGGACCGGGATGTTACCCCCGGCCCTGACACCACACCCTGCCTTGCCCAACCTGACCTCACCCGGCACCGCCTTACCAAGCCAAACCTAACCCCGCCGCGCCTTACCCGACCGCACCTGACCTCACCAGACCTCGCAAAACCACGCCAAGCCAGACCCGGCCATACCCGACCTCACCTCACCGAACCCAACCCCGCCACGCAACACCCAACCGCACCGCACCTTGCCATGCCGTACCGCGCCTAGCCCAACCTTGCCCCGCCTTGCCGTACAGCACCGTGCCATGCCTGACCCCACCTTACCCAACCTTGCCACGCCGAACCGGACCATGCCTCGCCCCGCCTTGCCGCACCATGGCAAACCTCGCCTAGCCATACCCGGCCCCGCCACGCCCCGCCATGGCAGACCTAACCAAGCCATCCTTACCCTTCAGTAGCTTCTTCGGCTCCGTCGCTCTCTTCGTCCACGACTTCCGGCAACTCCGGTTCATCCTTACCGCCCAACGGCTCCCAGAGCGTGACCACAAATCGGCCATACGGCCCCTTCTTCTCGGGACGGAAATCGAGCAACCCCACACGAGTGCCTGAGTCGTCCACGACTCGCCGCAACTGTACCTCGGTCAACAGCCGCTCGTCATACTCGACCTCAAACAGAACTGCCCACTTCTTGATCAGAGGACGATGCCGAAGGACTCGTCCCTTCGTGGCCGGAATAACGACCGACAAGCTGGACACTTCGTAGGCAGAGCAAAGACCCCACGTAGCTATCTCGTACTCAGCCAACAGTGGCAACCGCTCTTCCGGCCCCACAATGACGCAGGCCGCAACCTGCTTCTGTAACGACGCTCGGCCCTTCCCCTTGCTGAACGTCGCCCCGTTCACCAAACACCGCTGGATGTTCACCGCTGGAACATACAGCGACTTCGTGACGGGATCACGATACGCAGAAATCTCTGCCTGCTCCTGAGCCGTCTTCTTCTCGATGGCTTCAATCGGTTCCAACGGGAACCTGTGCATGAGCAATCCTGCCCCGACACCCTGAATCCTGCACTTGACTACCTTCATCTGCAACACTCCTTGTTTTCAAAACCCTTACCTTGGCTTGCCTGACCGCACCCTGCCTGACCGCACCCTGCCTGACCTTGCCCTGCCTCACCCGGCCATGGCATACCGTGCCCGACACTACCCCGCCACGCCTTACCGTGCCCGACCTAACCTCACCTTGCCAAACCAGACCCTGCCAGACCTGACCCCACCTAGCCTCACCTTTCCGTACCCTGCCACACCCGACCGCACCTCACGGAGTTGGTAGCTTACACACTAGGATGAAATATGTCAATCATCACCCTACCCTGCCCCGCCACACCCTACCAAACCGGACCCAGCCCTGCCACGCCTTACCACCCCTCGCCGTGCCTTACCTCGCCTTACCATACAGCGCCCGACATAGCCAAGCCCCGCCTCACCAGACCTTGCCAGACCCCACCTAGCCCTACCCCGCCACATTACGCTGCCGCCACTTGGCTCACCAGCACGGGCCGGGAACCAAACGCGAAACTCTTGTCGTCCTTGCTGACCGTGAACGTCGCCGTGAACGTCACCGTGTCGTTCCGTTCAATGTGCTCCTTCGACGGGGCAGTCACCCACACCCGCGAATTGTTCTCCAGCTTGACCAGCATCTTCCGGGTATTCCCGTAGATGCTCTCGACCAGCTTCGTGCTCAGGACCACCCCTGTGACCGTCACGCGGCCCTCTGGGGCGTCTCCCTTGACCTCGATGGCCTCTACTGCCTTGGCCGCTGCCGTGTCCACGTCGCGCTTCAGGGACGAGAGCACCGCCGACACTTGACGTTCGCTCAAGCTCCCGTAGATGTTCAGCTTGCTGATCACGTCATGCACGAAGCTGTTCTTCGCATGAATGTCGTTCTTCGCTTGCTCGATGGCTGTCACGAACGCTGGGTTCGCGTCAAGGAACTTGACACGAGCATTCCAGACCTTCATCTTTGCATGACCCGCTTCCGCCTTGGACTTCAGGACGGCCAGCTTCCACTCCATCTTGTTGGCGAACTCCAGCCGCGACGTGCAATCAGACCCGAAGACCACCGTCTCATCCGTGGGGAGATACTTGGTGGCCGTGATCCAGCGGACGCGACCGTTGCCGCAATGGATGCAGCGACGAACCTTCTTGCGCCAGTCGGCACCGAAGGTGTTCAGCATGTCGGCTTCCCAGAACTTGATTTCGGCTTCGAACGCTTCCATCCCTTGACCGTAATAGCCGGGACGCTTGTTGTCCAAATAGTCAACGACCTCGTAATTCGCCGGGTCGAAATTTGTTGGATTGTGAATCGTTGCTTGTTTTGTCATTTTTAACCGCTCCTCCATGAGCCGCCGCACCAAACCATGCCCCACCACACCGTGCCCAGCCAAGGCCCACCGTACCAAGCCTTACCGAACAAAACAATTATCTCATGCCCGGTCTGATTTGTCAAGTGTGGCTTCCGCTCCCACCTGCCAGTCCGGTTCGTTCACCCGGTCCTGATATCCCGGCCACGACGTGACCACCTTCAGCCCCTTGTTCAGCGCGTGCTTCCGAGACACCGCTCGGACCCCGTGCTTGACCTCATGGACGTGCCACGACTCAGACGGCTTGTGATATGCCTCCAGCTTGAGCGTAAGCGTGTAGAGCATTACAGGCCCCTCCACACCACCAACGGCTCGTTGGCTGCGTCGTAATACCCTTCCTCGGCCTCGACCTCGATGCACTCCGTGCAATTGACTGCAAACTCGACGGCCTGCCACCCTGCGATCCGTGCCACCGGCTCAGGCTTACACGCTGGGACCGGTTGACCGTTCACCAGCACCGCTTGATGCACCCACGATGAATTGCCGCGACGGGATATATTATTGCTCATTTGTCCTCCATGACTGAGGCCGGGATTTCTCCGGGGTGGCCCTACCCGGCATAGGATTCTGCCACCCGTCGAGTCCGCGCTGGTTTGATGCCGCTTCAGGGTGCCCACGGTACTTGTCGGCTGGTCCCTACTCCCGGCTCCTTGTCTAACGCATCCGTCACCTCACTGAAACCATTGTCTCACACTAACTGGCGTTTGTCAATCCACCCATCCCACAATATCAGGTACTACCCACAACGCCACGATGTACCCCACCACCATGAGCACAACTCCCACGAGGATGATCGCCGTTCTCATTTCGGTGGTTCCACGTCTCGGGCTTTCCACACGTCACCATCCGGAAACTCAAATTGATGGTCTTCCAGTAGACCCTTCTCGTCGGCCCACTGGACGAGAAAGTGAATCTTGTGGGTCAACTCCTGTACGACGTGCTTCAGGGCCTCCACCGTCATCTGTGGGTCTTCAGACGGTAGTTCAGGGGGTAATTGGTACTTCCGTTCGTCGCTCATGACTCTCCTTATGCTGCATCTCTCGATACTCGGCCAACGTCTTCACACCGGCCACATGCTCCACGATACCTGAACCATCCGGCCACACAATTACCAGCGGCTTCTTGGCCTGTCGAGAGTATCGGATAGTCGCCCACGTGCCGGAGCCACGAAACTGCTCCGTCGTCTCCCTCGGGCACGCAATGATGACATCGGACTCGGCCACAATGTCCCGGTTCCTAACAAGGAACGGTCTCGGCGGCACCACCATATCGCAGACCACGTTGGCACGCTTGAAGGGATCACCCTTGAAGTTCACACCGGGCACACCAATCACGAAATAGCCGAAGCCCTTGGCCTGACCATGGAACTGTTCATCGGCACCGATGCACATGCCATGGGTGGCCTGTGTCGCCCCACCAAATTGCAGGTCGCCCAACAGCATATGCACCTGAATCAACTGATCGTTCGTCAGTCCTGCCGACGTGCCCGTGAACCCCACTCTCATCGCTTCACCTTCTTCACCCCGAACAGACCTGACACGAACGCACCAATGGTTCTAGGGAAACACCCCATAACCAACAACAGCCACGTCACCGCTTCACCTTCTTCTTCGGGATAATACGCAGCCCCTTCACGCTGCAATACTGGTGCTCGTAAGGCTTATCAGACTTCAACTGACCCAATTCCCAGTCAGCATCCAGCTTACTAGCATAGGCCACATTCCCGAGGATGCCTTCCGGTCCAAAGTCCTCTGGGGCATCATCAAAAATGACCCATACACGGTTCTGAGCCAGCGTAATCATTCCTGAAGTATACCCTCAGTGGCATCATTTGTCAATCTCTCGATCCGCGCTTCGCCTGAGCCGCCTCCAGCACCGCTACTCCCAGCTTCCCATACACCGCGAACATGATGTTCACCAATGGGCGGCAACTGTCACACACCAGATGACGTGACACTCCGTCTGTCATCTCCGACACATGGTCGTCAGTGCCCTGACAGACAAAGCACTGTTTAACTACGAGAGTAGTCATGTCAGTCCCCAATCTTGCGACCCACATCAATCTTTTCCGGCCCCTGACTCCCTACTGCACTCACCCGATTTACAGCTTCGGCCATCCTAGCAGGCAACGAATCCTCCTGCGAATCTTCGTTCTCCGTGTTGGCCAGCGCATCTTCAGCCGACTTCAACTGCCCTCGCAGAACATACACCCGCTGACCCAGCAACTGCTTGTTCAACGCAGCCGCCTTTTCCTTTTCTTCCGGGATGTTTCTGAGATTTTCCACTCCAGCCATCATCGCCAGACACTTCATGATCAGCTTCCACTCGGACTCTGTCACCTTTATTACTACGTTCTGCTGAACTACGACCTCGGCCATGTCATCTCCCTTGTGCAACTGATTGCACGAGCCATCCCTCGCCTAGACCATGGCACTTCGAACTGCAATAACCTCTGAACGGGCTATCAAACCGTTGAACTGCCGCTGCCTTTCCACACCCCGGTCGCTTACACACCGGCCAACACCGAATGACCTGAACCCGCTTCTTCATTGCGTCCTCCATCCTCCCAATGGGCCATAATACGTTTGTCTCTTTCCACACCGAGCACATTGACGATGCGGCAATGGACATTGTGGGCTCTCACAATCCCACGGATACCACAAGTGTGTGAGCCAAAAACAGCGCCAGTTCATAATCACCCACTCGGCACGCGACTTGCTGTATCATCTTCTCGGGAGACAACACCATGACCGAAACCACAGCCGACACCAAGTCGCCTGCGTCCGAGAAACCAGCATCCCCGTTCAAGCCAACATCACATCCTGCGGCACAGGCTGGCGGGGTCAGTGGCGTGCCAACCGACTGGACACCCGACGTGCTCCCGTCCGATGGGTCACCCACCAAGACCGTGGTGCGGCCACCCAAGGGCCACACGCCTTACAAGTGGCGTCCCAAGACGGTCGCAGAACACAACGCCTACGTGGACGAGCTTGCCGCGAAGCGTTTCCCCGTGCGGTAACAGTAGGTAACGCGCTACCAACAGTGGCTTGGCCCGTGTCCACCTTCCGGGTCAGGCCACCTTCCGACTGCGATACTTCGGACGCTTCAACGAAAAATAGTCAATCACGACTTCTTCCATCACCCACGACATCGACTTCTTCTCGTCTCGCGCAATCACCCGCAAAGCCGCTTTCACATGTGATGGTAACCGTCCACCCCAGTTAATACGGGATTCTCCCGACGCCAGCCGTGGTGCAATCTGTCTCGGCATTCAAGCTCCTCCTGAGCATGCAAAGATAATAGCACATTTGTCAAGCAGTCTTCGCTTGATACACCACCGGCATGGTTCTCACCACGTCGAAGTCCTTACTGGTCGTATTCCAATTGAAAACGATGAACAAGTCGTCGCCCCACTTCACCACGACCATCTGCACCCGAGCGCCATTCTTCTCCTGACTAAAATCCGCCATGCGGATAGCCGTCTCCTTCGAATTCACGCAGGAAAATCGCCGCATCATCTCTCGTCGGTTCATCGCGGCACCACCCGGTGACAGCGCACGCAATACAACCGATTGACGTCAGGCACCACGCGATGGCCTCGGGCCATACACACGAGCTTGAACCATATCTCTCGGTTCCCGATCAGCCACCATTTCAGCCGCCACCGCCACAGCGGCACTCGTCCGTGAATCGTGTTGACGTACTTCATATGTCCTCAGTCTCCAGATCAGTTTCCAAATACCCGATCCGCTGCTCCAACTCCTTGATACGCTCCTGATCCTTCTCACGGTCGGCCACAATCTCCGGCCACGCATTCACCAGTGCGGCCACGAAATCGGCATCCTCGGCAGGCACAATCTGCAAGTGCGACTGAGGGTGACGCTCACTGACCGGGTTCTCCTTGCCACGCTTCAAGATACGGCCACCGCTCGACGTGTCAGCGGTCGTCCACGCACCTTGAGTCGCCTTCGCTCCCAACTCCTTCAATAGCGCCCAGTTCATTGCGTCACCTGTTGGTAATAGGTCGCCATAGCATCCATGTCGGCCTCGGTCATCTCGGCGCGGGTATCTAGAAACTCCACGCGCACTGGGTGGCGTTCGAAGCTCTTGATCACGCGGTTCGGATAATACTGCGTCGTCGTGTGAACCATCGCTTGCAGGTCCACCACGGACTCCGGAATGTAGCACTGGCAATGCAGGCACACGTAACGGACGGGAACTTGGGATTCCATTAGTCCTCCCATCCATTCGCCCGAGCCCGTTCGTAGGCACGGTCGAAGTCGTCCATTTGAAAATCTTGAATACACCACTCGCGGCACTTCTTACAGATCGGTTGGGTAAACTCGATACCCGCCTCAGAATCACCGTCAAGTTCCGCCACTTTGTGGCAGCGGGGGCACTCATCCACTGGCAACTGAACTTCTTGATCGTCGTCCAGAATCTCTGGCTCTGTCATCGGTTCCCCTCCATGGGCTAAATTCATATCCCTACTTTACCAAACCCTCGTTGATTTGTCAAGTAGGCAGGCCAGCGGTTAGACTGGCCTGCTGTTGAGCTATTGCCGTGGCTGGGTCGCTGCGGTCGCCAGAAGGGCGTCCAAGGCGGCTGCGTAGGGTGGCTTGACTACCAGCCCCACCGTAATCTCTCGTTGCACTGGGGACTGCACAGACGACAACCGGATGGTGTGCGTCACCTCGGGTGGCGGTGCCTCGCCATGGGGAATGTACCACAACTTCTCGACGTACTTCTGGGCCTCCGGGTTCTCGGCCAACTTCTCGTCTAAGAACTTCTGAATGTCCATGCGTTCTCCTATGTTGTGAACACGTACGGAAAGACCTTCTCTGGTGACGCCCCACGGTACGCAAACGTGGCGTTCAGACTCTCAACTCCCACAATAGCCCCGTGGCCGCTATTGTAGTCGTCAGACCCATCCCGAGCCATGAACAAGTCTGGAACTCGGGGCATGTTCAGTTCCCACGCCTGACCGTTCTTACACAAATGCGTCTGATACCCTTCCAAGGGGTTCGGATAGCCTGTGCCATCCGGCCCTCCCGCCACAATCCGTTCGGCATATGGTCCTGCAATCAATTGCATCCCGTTGGCCCACCCGTTATCGAGTAGCATCCGAGCCAACTTCGTCTGCTCCTTGGCCGATCCATACACCCTGAGTGTGCCATCTTCTCGGTTCCTGACAGCCTGAAGCGATGCCCCCATCGGGTTAATCAGATATTGCTGGCAGGCATCATCCACCGTGGTCTCAAACAGTTCCCCGATACAGGTGTTCTGCCATGGCCAATGATCCCCGTTCGAATACGTCCAGCGGTGGCCGGGTGGTCGGAGGATGCTGGTGTAGCTCTGGACATGCTTCACCAACACGTCACTCGGGAACCGATAGGCCGTATGACAGGGGAGGTCACGCATCGGTCTGCCCAGCCAGTCCAGCCCGTTGTCACTGATCCAGATGCCCCACAGAGACGCTACCCACGTACGGCAACACGATGCCCAGTTCGTCTTGAAAGCGTCCGCGTCTCCCCACGTCTTGATGAGGTTATGGCCTTGATACAACGCCCCAATCTCGATACCTCGGGCTGCGTTCAGCTTGTCCATGTTCGGCCAGCCGGGTGTCGTCGGTGGCTCTGGTGGTGGGCCTTCGGCCACCATGAACCTCGGGATACGCGGGAACCATGGGCGGGTCATCGAATCACGCGGAGTGCGCCACCACTCAGGTGAAACACCTGTTCCACGTTGCCCAAGATGCCATCATTCCACATTTCCTGAATGTCGATGGCGTCCGTAGCACGAGTCTGAAGTTCACCAAACTGATCGGGACTGTCCGGTGGCATCTCACACAACTGCAACCGCTCACCGTTGGTGAACTGAATGTCGATACGTTGAAGCTGCGACTCACCCTGTTCGCCCGGTAGCATACGGAGCCGCACTTCCGTCTGATCATCGGAGCCGTCATCCTGTGGACCTTCAGGGTGCTCACCATGCGGATCAGGCGGGGCGTTTGACACCTCGTCCCCGATCTTGACCTTCCCCTCGCCGTTCACGAGAGGACCGTCAGGCCGCACACTGCCCCAAATGGCACGGTGGCCTCGTCCATCCATGTTCGGGTTCCAGTTCACTTGCTTCTGAAGGGCACGCACGACCAATTCAGTCTCGCTCATAAATCGCTCCATTTTCGGAAACAATGACCGTATTTCAGTCGGTGGTTTCGGCTTCGGTGGAATCACTATCGGTGGTTCAATGATGGGCGGTTTCGGTGGCTTCACCACCGGAGGTTCAATCACCAGCACCGGCCATCCCTGATGCGATGAGATGAACGACTCCTTGTCACCCACCCACGCCACCAGCAATGACCCATCCTGCTGCTGCTTCACACACGGGAAGATGGGCGGTGGAGTCTTGGTGGTGACAAGTCTCCACACACCGCTCGGGTCTTTGGCAATATGTTGGTCGCCGTAGGCCCCGGTCATCTGTCCGTACAGCCACTCACCGGCCTGCGTCCACAACGGCAATCGGTAGGACGTGCGGTTAATTTCCACGATCAATGGCCTGCCCCGGTTCTGCCACATCGGAATCCATCCACCTTGGCCATCGGCCTTGAAATCGCTGATGCCTTCGATGTTCGTGGTGCCCGTAGCAAACGGACCAGCCGCCTGACCAGTCCTGATCATCCAGAACGACGCCCGACCACTGTCCTCACCAAGATCACCCCGCTTACCGCTCATGTAATACGTGCCATCAGGCGCGAAGCGACCGGGCCACCATGAGCGCCAGTGAATACCAGTAGGTCGGAATGGCTGTTCACCTGATCGCATGAACCACGTCCCAAATTCAGGCGTACCGATGTCTTCGGCAGACGCGAACGCCACCAACGGCCCGTGCATGTCCGGTGTGTTCGGTGTTGGTGGAATATCATACGGAACACCACCGAATGTCACACGATGGCCATTGGCCACGAACCGTCCCCCGATGTTATTGCACGCTCGATGATTCATTAGGCACTCTCTTCCACTGCGTGGTACTTGGGTTGTTCGTGCTCTTTCTTTAGCTTATCCACATTGGCGTAGACGGACTGCGGGATCATGAGAGTCGGAATACGATACAAACCCCAAATCTCCCGCCGCATCGTCAGGCCGTAGGCTACACCCGCCATCGCATCGGAACAGTCCTTACTGCCACCCGGTTGGTGGTCGATGCGTCCGGTCTTCGCGTCTTTCTCCAGCATCAAAATCTCACGGTGGGCTTTGAGATGCGCGGGAACATCTACCCGTGCTTCGTACATCGCCGTCTTTAGGAAGTCATAGGCACGACTCGGGATTTCATCCATGCTCTGATGCCCGGTAATCAATCCCTGCTGCCGCAAAATCTGTTGCGAATCACTGGACTGGAACTGGTCAAACGTCACCCAGACGATGTTCAGACCCATCTTCTTCAGGACGATGATGACCTCACGGATTTTGCTGAGCAGAATCTCACAGTTCTTCGGTGGCCGTACCTCTAGCACACCGTCTATCCAGATGTTCGGCATGTAGGCAGGCTGTCCCTTATCACCTGACACGTTCTTGAAGCCAGTCACCGTGCCAATAACTAGCCCTGCACTGTCGCCGCTCAATGCTAAGTCACAGTGCGCGAACCGTGGTACCTCGGGGTTCCAGAAGTTCGCCTTCAACAGTGTCAGTCGCTGCGTGACGAAGTCCACGACGGGCTGGCTGAAGATGGACTGACGTGGCTTGAACGACTTGTGAACCTTATCCACCTCCAAGAAGAACGGATGACGAGCCAGTGTGCTAACACCAGCAATCTCACGCAGGGCGTTGATGACGTCCTTCTCAAACTCCAGCCGGAATTCCTCGGGGACCGACACCACCAACGGTCGGTCATCATCCGCAACTTCTTCTTCTTTCCCAAGCATTCTCGGCTTCCGTGTCATGTCCCCCGCGAAAACTTGAAACCAGCCGGAGTTGCCAAAATCATCGGGCTTGATGTCCCAGACCCGCTTATCGTAGACAAATATCGTTGGATCGCGCTCGGCCTCTGCCATCTTCTGGTCGGTGAACTGCCCCGGATATTTCTTCGATGAGACAAGGCAGAGGATGCCCGGTAGTTTCCCATTCTCCATGAAGCGAGACTTTCGACGTCGGCTAATCGAGTTATAGACGAGGATGGCTTGATCATAGGTACCTCGATCCACGGCGACTCGGGATTTCTCCACCACCGCCATGTAGTTCAACTCATCAATCAACCCGCCCATCACGTTCTGGCCGATGGCGGCAGTCTCTGAACCAGAAATGGGCACGACTTCCACACGGTTCGGAAACACCAACTTGTTCGTCAGGTCTTTCCGGAACGGGTAGGACTTCAGGAAGTACGGACTCCCCTCAATCATGTTGCGGAACCGCTGATAGTCCACACCCTGCGCCAACTGCTTCGTGATGGACTGAAACACGAGTAGGATTTCCGACGACGGGTCCAACCTGAACTGCTTGTGCGGGGAGTGCATGCAGGACAGCAGGTATAGCTGATAGGCGTTCGTGTAGAGCGCCAGCGTGGTCTTACCTGAGCCAATGCCCCCGGTCATGATGGCCTCAACGTAGCCACCACCGTTCAATTCCTCAGCGGCCTCCAGCACACCGGGATAGACTTCCTTCTCTTTGTTCAGGTAGTGCGGACTACAAATGAATTCCCTGATCCCGACAGGTTTCCACCGGTACTGGACGTAATCACGAGCCGGTGACGGCTTCCCGCTCAACTCGCTCTCAACATGCACCACGGTCTGAGCGTAAAACATCGCCCGTTCACTCAGGTCGGTAATCTTCTGGCCCGTCTCCCAGATTTTCTCAGCCGCATCGTAGCCAAGAAACTTCTTGAGATACAGGTGAGCACGGTCGTTCACCTCATCCAGCCGCTTTTCATCAAGTGGAACTGGACTCAGGGGTTTCCCCGGTCCACGCTTAAATACAAGCAATTCCCATCTCTTTCAGCTTCACTTCGTAAGCTGAACGAGCCTCCTGTTCTGAACTAAATGACCCAAGGTGAAAATCTTTACCACCGATCCTAATCTTGGCGCACCACTTCTTACCCTTCTTATGCCAACTGTAACCTTTACCCACTCTCTTATGCGTGGGTGGATACGGTCTTCTATTGTTTGCCTGTTCCAAGTGGGATGCCCATTTCACATTACCCGGCTCATACCCCTTGCCGTTGTCAATGCGTTCAAGCGTTCCGCCTACAGGTCGCTTCCCAAGTTCTTTCCAAAATTGAATGTAAGACGTGAACCCAAACGTAATGCCCCGTCCTCCATAGTCACGAAATGACTTGTCTTTGGGGTTCAAGCATCGTTGCTTGGCATTAGCATAAGCTCTGTACTCGGGCGTCTGTCGCTTACACCCGGCTGCTACTATGGTCTTCAAGACTGCCAGCATTTTTCACAACCTGCATGGGAGCGTCCTGCCCACAATATTCACAGATCACTCGTGACGCACACATTTCGGGGGACTCAGCCCACCACGTTCCCAACTCAATAATCGCCGTCAACCACTCCTCATGACACGCGGGACACCGCACGATGACAGGAAGAAAGCGGCGTTTACGTTTGAGTATTAACGCCACGCGGTATCTTCCTCGCGTCAAAGATACTATCCACCATCGTGATCGCTTCGAACACTTGCTTCTGGACGTTCGTGCCGTCAGGCATAGTCACAGACTGTGCCGCCCCACGCATCGTCGTCATGTTCACCGGGCCTTTGAATTCGTCCAGACCTAGATCGAACCTAACTTTCTGAATATCCAGTAGGAGTTTGCGGTAGTCCTCCAGCACTTCGTTCATGATGGGCTTGGTGGTGTCCCACAATTTCTCTTTCTCCACCAGCTTCAGGATGCGGTTCCGCTGGATTTCGGAGATTTCTTCCAGCCGTGTAATCACCGGGACGGACACTCTCTCCAGCAACTTGATCTGCGGAGTCGCACCCGCCGCAATTTGCTGGGCAATTTCTGGGCCGAAGGCACCCTCTGCGGCATGAGACCGTAACCGGGTCAACTGCCGGGTCAACGTCCGCTCAGACTGCCCCTTAAACAGCCCCCACCCGGCTGGCGGTGGTTGCTGAAGGGTCCGAGCCACACCCATCGCGGTATGTCCTCGCATCAGCAGATTCAAAATCTTCCCGAATTTTTCTTCGCCTAGCTCCTGTAGACGTTCAAACGCCATCACATACTCCCTTTGACGGGATGAGCTAACCGCTTGGCGATGACCCCTTTGACTCCCCAGCCCAGAGGTAGCATGTTTGCCTTAGTCGGCATCACCCATCCCGTCAAACCTTGCGTTCCTTCAAAACCTTATCCAACGGACTACCACACCGTGGACATTTCTTCGCAAATCCATGCACGCTGCATCGGCACGTCCAGCACCACGACACTTCCATGACCTGTCGCCTTAGTTCTGGCCACCGGGGCAATTGCGACCCACTTCCAGCATTACTTTCGGGCCTGCAAACGATGCCTTCAAGGCAGTACCAGCGAGTCTCAGCAGTGGACGTTCACTACCCATCAATGTCTCCACCAGCGGCTCCACCGTATTCACGATGAACGACGCCACTGGTCTGGCATTCTTGCACTCCAACGAAGTCATCAAAGCATCGAGTTCATCTTGAGCCTTGGTCAACGGACTGTCCTTCACCAGTGGTAACACCCCGCACGTGTGCGTAATGTCAGGCGTCGGTTCATCCATACCCACAATACGAAGCGCGTTACACTCATGGGCGGTAGGAACCACGATCTGCTTGTCGCCGCACCCACCAAATAGCACTGCGATGAACACCAACATGGCTCGTGGCATCCATCTATTTTACTCCTACGCATCAGCCTTTTTCTTCTTCGGCCACGCATCCATCCGATCAGCCTGTGCGTTCGCTAGTGCCGACAATTCAGGGTCTCCACCCACACGGTCGTTGGCTCTCGCCCATTCACGCACCACCGATGCGCCCACCATATCCTGACCACGAATCAGAAACACTGGTTCGTCTTCGGGAATCAGTTCAGCAGGGTCTTGGATGCGATTGTAATCACCACGGGCATGCTTCATACATCACCTATGCTTCTTGGCATTCTCCAACAAATTCCGGACCCACGCATCGAAGGCTTCATCAGGACTCACGTCACCAATAGCTTTGGCAATACTATCAGCATCATTCGATGCGTCGAGCAGAATCTTGTTCACTCGATTCTGAAATACCTGTCGGGCATCTGCCGTCTGCTTTCGTACGAGTCCGAATAGCTCACGAACATCCGGCATGGCACTCCTTTGCTTGCAATCAATTGCAATATCACGGCAACTTCACGCGGATGACCTGTGAACACTTCGTACACCACGAAAACAGACGACCAAACTGGCGAACGCCCATGACCTTGCCACCGCAGTCACACCGACACACGAATTCCGGTTCCCCGGCCCGTGTCAGCTTTTCTTGTTGGCGTCGGCCCTTGCGAGGATTGGGCATATCGCTACCTGTAACAATCGATGCGGCTCCACAATCCATGCACACCCACACCGCAGCCGCACGTATTCATGCTGCTCAGGACTCGGTTGCAAAATCACTTCCACCTGTGACGGGTCAGACGAGATCGTCACCCGTGGCGTGTCAGGCTCTCGGCTGGGAGTGCCCGGTGTCTTCGGTGCAGATCGTTGCATCTTCATGGCTTCAGACCTTCCTCCACCAAGTTCAGCACTCGTTGCAGTTGCAACATATCGTTCCGCATCTGCTGCAACTTATCCGCCGCTTCCATTAACTCCTGCTCCGTGGGCGTCCCATTTCGGAGCACACGAATCAACTCATCAATTCGCTTCGTATTAGTCAATTGTTCGGGCATGACTACCCCGTCTTTTCGCTGTAGAGATTGTCGAGGATTTCGTACTGACGTTCGGACAGAGAATGGCGGGTTTCGAACTGTTCAGCCACCGATTCAAGGAAGTTTTCTTCCCATTTGGATAGTTCCTTGACTGGCGTTTTGAGAGCTTCCAACATGCGTTGGATGGCTTCCTGCCGCGCTGTTGGGTTGGGTACCGGGGGCATAGAAAACCTCTAGTCGATCTGGAGCTTGTTGGTATGTAAAACAAACGATGGCGGTGGCTGGCATGGTCAAGGGAGGGTCGAGCTTTCGGAACAGACACCAGCCACGGTCTAAATGCTGGCCAGTCCACCGATTATGCGCCCAAACACCCCAATCCTTTTTCCAGAACACACAGGTTTCGCATGTGGGCATGAAGCATTGTCTAGTACCATACTGACAAATACCTGTCAAATCACCCTGTACAAAGTACGGTCTAGATTACCTCTCGCTGGGCCACCACGCACATTCCAGCGGGTCACCTTCTTCCGAATATGGAGCTTCTCCAAGCGCACATAGATATCCCCATACCCGACAATAATCTTGCGGTCTTTCAGCTTGGCTCGGACGTTTTGAGCCGAGATACCGGGGAATTCTTTCAGCACATCCAAAATGGCCGCATTGATCTTCTGGGACCGCTTAATGGAATAGACAATGGCAAGGACGAGCAGCGTCAGAACAATGACCAGCCCAATACTGATGTTGATAGCGACGTAATGCTCACTTCTCCCGATCATTCATGCACTCTTTCGCTTTTTGAATCCACTCCAACGCATGCGGCACACACGATCCATGCTGAGGACATTCTGGAATGGCTTCCAGCAAGAGCGTGCGGTGTGCAATCAACTCCTCATCCACCACGATTTCTTCCCGCGCCCTAGACAACTGCTGCACCAGTTCCACAATGCGATGGTCCTTGCGCTCTCGGACCTCTTTAAGCGAAGACTCCAATCGTGCCACCGTAGTCTCTAGCTCACGCACGTAGGCATCCGTATTCACCAGAACACCTCGTCCATCCACAGATCAAACCGTCGCCGCCACTTCCTGATGACGGGCAGCACGAACACCATATACCCCATCACCCCAGCCGCCGCCACCGCCCACATCCCACAGAGTATGAAGAAGAATCGAATCAGGTCTTCGGGGATGGTCGGCACTGCTGATACCGTTTCGCTTGGTACAAATTGTATTTAGCTCGACAGATATCGCACTTCCACATGGGCAGTCCCGTCTTCGGGTTGATAGGGGCTGGGCGATGCCCACAGGTCGAACACATTCCCTGTGCATGCTTGATTTCCTGCCACTCCATACTCCATGCACTATGACGAGCCTTATTACGGGGACTCATGCGCGTAGCAACCGATGCAGGGTCTTCTGTGACCGCAGCGACAGGGTTCTCCGCACTTCACACAAGGGTGTGGCTCTAACTCCGCATCCAGAGCCTCACGGCCCTGCTGAATGAGCTTCACCGCGTCTCCTGAGATGGAGGGGTCCAGTGCCTGCCGCATATTGTTGACCACGATATCGTTGAGCATCTTCTTCGGATCGTCCATGTTCTCGTTGGAGATGGACCAATCCACGATGGCCGCTTCAACCAGTGCGGTTCTCCACCGTGACAAATCTTCAATGCACTTGATTGCACTGGTGAGCACCATGTGCAACTCAGTGGCGTGCATGGAGTCACGAGACATGTTCAGACCACGGTCTGCCACAATCTCTGCATGATCGTGCAGGAGCTTCAGGAGACGGGTTTGGTCTTCAGTCAAATCAAGCATGGAAATTGTCCCGATTCCCCGACACGTTCGGGACCGACGTGGATGCCACCGATGATTGCCCGGTGTCGAGGTCTTACTGCTTACGCCTTCTACGTGCCACGAGAGCCGCGATACCTGTCCCGACCAGCACCATCGTCCCCGGCTCCGGCACCACATCAGGTGGCGGTGGGGGTGGTGGTGGAGGCGGTGGGGGCGGCGGCGGTGGAGGCGGGGGCGGTGGGTTGTCACCATCCGTTTCGAATGACCCAATCGCCGTCTGGAACTTCGCCGCAACCGGACTGAATATGACGCCCGTTGTCCAGTCACCTGAGATGGTGATCGACATGAGGTCACCGGGGTCCGTACTCTCTCCCTGATTCAGTCCTTCATTACTCCCACCCGCACAGTTCTCACCCGCGTAACCACAGACATCCACTTCCTGAAAACCGGGGAAGTTCGTGAAACCCCACTTGTAGATATCTCCGTCACTCGGATTGGTGAAACCTGTGGCATCAGGCGTCAGGCCAAACCCAAAGCTCGTCAGCCGAGCATTGATGTCCGGACTGGTCGCTGTGTTGTTCTCGATATCGCTGATGGTCAAATCAAACGATGTGTCCGTAAAGTTCGTCACCGTGAACGTCGCTGATGCCTTCAGATCCGGATTGGGATCGTCAAGCTCCACCAGCCAGTTCACCGTGAAGGACGTATTACCAGTAATTGCGATGGACGTTGCATTTGCTGGCGTCACTCCGAAAAGAAGCGCAAAGAGCACGACTACGCTACTGATGAGTGTCCGCATTACCGTAATCTCCCAGAACGAGAAGTTGTCCCGAATCTCGCCTGTTCGGGACCGACAGGACTTACGCGGGGAGCGTGCGGCACCCCACGCCGAGAGGGTAGTCAGTCGGACTTACGCCTTACGCCGACGACGAACACGAGTCGCAATTGCCGCCAAGCCTGAACCGAGCAGCACCAGTGAAGCCGGTTCCGGAACTTCACTGACTTCCAACGGACTGGCATTCAGCGTACCGCTGATATCAGCCGTGCCGGTCGCCACGGACGCATCCACGATTCGCAGACCACCACCCGGCGCATCAGACGTAAACGCCGAGAAACTGAACGCGAACCCGCGAGGCGCAAGCAACAGATCCGGGTCCAGTACATCCGACGTGCCCGAGAACGTATCGGGCGGGTCTGACGCATTGAGTCCCGGATTGGAACCACCTGTCGAACCGCTCAGTTCATCGCTGAACGTCACAGTCAGCAAATTGATTCCACCCTGCGTGAACGAGAATGACCCCGCATACTTCTGCGTGACCACCCCGCCGACTTCGGTTGCCGGTGCCGTGCTCGCGGCGTTCAAGTTGAACGTGACATCCTGCGTATCATCGAACCCGTCACAACCCACGTTCAAGCAGAACGTCTCATCCAGCCCCACATCCACCAAGATATTGGTGACGGTGATGCTGGTGTTCCCTGATCCGTCATTCACGAAATCCACAGGAGCGTTGAACGTAACCTCCTGAAACTGCATGAACGTGATGGTCGCTGCACCCGCCACTTGCGGCACGAACAGCGCCATCGCCAACGCAAGCATACCTACGTACTTACGCATGTGATCTTCCTACCTATTCCCAGAGTGTGTTGTGGACGGCACTGACACCCAACACGAATGTCAGGCACCGTTTGTGATGCGTCTGGGACTCGCATCAGTCTCTTGTACAGGTGCAGCCTCCGCTGCTGCCTGTAAAATCTGTCTCTCAGTGAGTTCTGGTCTCGGACCACACAGCGTGTTCACGATGATAGCGCGAATGCGCTCTCTCCACCCGTGTTCCTTGTAGCCCTGTTCCGCGATGTCCTCAATGACCTTGTTGGTGAGCTTGCGTCGAACCTCATCGATACTACCGTACGAACGTAACGCCAGTATGCCCCTCTTCAGGGCTCTGACGTCTTCTGAATCGACACCTGAATGTCTGAAGCGTGCCATGATGACAGACAAACGCTCTGCCGCCCTGTTTAGCTCAAGATGTTCGATGATTTCTTCGCGGGTAGGTTTCGAATTGGGGGAGTCAGCCACGGGAGTGAGTATTACACAAGGTAAAAGGTTTGTCAAGTACCGTCTTGACAGTAGGGTCGTTACTGGAGTCGCACGTCTTCGGCGCGGAGACCCTTGGGGCCTTCCGTGGGCGAGAACGTAACAGGCGTGTTCTCCTGCATCTCATCCCATGCTTGACTGGCAGACCGATGGAAGAAATATTCTTTGCTGTCTTCACCCTTGATGAACCCGAAACCCTTGTCCATCATGAGCCTGACAACCGTCCCATTCATGCGTTCTTTTGGCATAGGATTACCTCTACGGCGTTCGTTTGACTCGACGTTCTTGAGAATGCTTCCCTTTGCCCTTCGGGTTGTTACTTGGAAGGCAGGACTGACCTAATCGTTCCCTCTCACACCGCCGACACAGTTGAGAAATCGTGTGTTGCCTCTGACGGCCACACTTATTTATGCACATCGTCGCCATTGCAATCGATTGCCTAAAAACATTTGCGGGTCAGGGTTGCGATTAGCAGTTCCCGCCACCATTCGCTGGCACAGTGCCACCCCGACCCGCAAAACTGACGCCTTAGCCCTCGATTGGCGCGACGGTGATATCGAATTGCGGGAACAGTTCCGCCACGCGCTTGAGCATCGGTTCGAACCCCGTCGCCTGAATCACCTCATCCAGACTGTAGGGCTTGGCCACCGCTGACGTGCCCCCCACGTAGCCTGAGCAGATATTCTCGATAGCGACCGAGTCAAATTCCGTGTGCAGTTCACCCTTGGCCTTGGCCAACGCCTGCGTCACGATATCGGCCTGATCCGCCTTCAGCTTGAAGCTGATCTTGATCACGTCTTCCGTGGTCTTCTGGATCTTCTCTCCACCCTCACCGGCCTCGGCCTTCAGCACCGCCTGAAGTTCCTTGACCGTGAGTTTCTCGGCCTTCGCCACCCAGTCATCCACGTTTTCCGGTGTCAGCACCGGAGCCAGATCCTTGAGCTTGGTCCAGCCCAAGTGGCTGACCTTCTCCCACGGGATCATCTTGGTGACGAGGTTCTCGTAGATGGAAATCAGGTAGCGTGCCTTGCGGGACGCGAACCCATACTTCTCTTCCACGAAGTCATCGAACGCTTCGAAGCCTTCGAACCACGAATTGTCGTTGATGAGCTTGAGGATGCCCCCGAGCTTGAAGTAGTTGACCTCGATGTTCTCGGCCAACCGATCCGCTTCGTTGAGGGCCTTCGTCTTCGTCAACGTCTCGACTTCGTGTGCGATATCGAGAATCAGGTTGCCCGTCTTCTCGACCTTCTTCTTCCCGATCACTGCCGTCTCGGACTTGGCCTCAGTTGCCACAGCCCCTTCTGCTTCTGACATGTTTACTCTCCTGTGCCCCTCTTGGGCAAAATCAACGTGCTGTAAGTCTACCCGATTTCCCCAGAATTTGTCAAGGGGAGACTGTCCCGGCTTACGCCTGAACAGCCTCCTTCTCGGCTTCAAACTCGACGTTTGGATACTGCGCCTTCATCCGAGCGAACTTGGCGTCCAGCACCGCTGCCGGAGCCTTGCCCGTCACGTCGAAGCAGAGTCTCCAGTACACGTCGATGGCTCCAGACAAGAACGACTTCATCTGTGTCTGACGTTCTGCCTCTGCCGCCTTGTCGGCCTCGACGTCCACCACATCCACGTCGCGCTCTTCCTTCGCTCCACCCTTGCTGGGATTGGTGACCATCTTCTTGATGCTGGTCATCTTCGGGCTACCAAACACGCCGACTTCCACCTGACGCAACAGTTCAGTCGTCAGGCTGTCGAACTGCAACAGAGCCGCCGACCGGGTTCCGACCAACTTGGACTTCTTCGTGCTGGATGGCAACTTGACCTTGAGGGTACGGGCGAGAACGGTCAGGTCATAACCGATATCACCGAGCGTCTGGAACGCCCCGTCCTTCATCTCCTGTGTGGCCTGAAGGCCCAACAGATACTGACCCATGTTCTGAATCAGCCGTCCCGTATCACCCTTCAGGGCGACAGCGGCCTGCGCGATCTGGGTCCGCTGCGTATTCCTCGACGCCACGCGCATGGCGGTCTTTACCGACTTCGTGGTGAGTGTCTTGCCCACCGACTTGCGAAATGCTCCGATTGTCATAACCTCTCCCTTTCCACTCCTTGGACTACAGCCCAACGAAAGACCCCAAATTTAGGGTAGGTCCACTGTATCCAGCCGAAAATCGTTTGTCAACACAATTCAAGGTTATTTCCAGCCCACCGTCACACCTTTTATTTCCAGAATTCCCGGCCACCCAAGCTGCGCCATCTGGGCCAAGGCAATAGCATCCACGATATCGTGTGAGTGGCTAGCAAACTGCCATCGCTTCTTAACCGCGACGGCCATCTCGTCTTTCTTTGCATTTCCCTTGCCAGTGGTCCATCGCTTCAGGACCGCAGGCGGCACATCCACCCATGGAACGCCAAGTTCCTTCATGGTCATCCGGATGACCGTCCCGACCTCCACCAATGTGATGAAGGCATCCACGTTCTTCACGTAGGCATAGTCTTCGATGGCCACAAACTCCGGTTCCCACACCAACAGCGTCTCGGAGATTTCATTGGCAATCAGTTGCAGCCGCAGAAACCCCCGCAGCTTCGGGACATGAACCGTCTTACCCCGGTCCCCACCGTTCCCCACCAAGGCCATGCCCGTGGTGGTCGCAGGGTCTATTCCGACCGTCTTCAACTCGGGAGATCCTGATCGAATCGCTTCATGAGGATATCGGGTAACTCTTGACAAATGCGGTCCTTGACCACTTCCGGCAGTTCTTCGTCCACCCGATGAATCACCACCGATGCTTTCTGCATCAGCGCATCCAGTTCATGAAAACGATAGAGAAGCCAGAGCACCACGACGAGAATCACCACGACCAACACCGACACGAATACGAGCAACCAGATCATCACTCAACCTTTGGCGGATACTTACCAGCCGAATACTTACCCGAGAAACAGGGAGCACACACACTGCAACTCTTAGCAATCTTGTCCAATGCCGTCGCACAGATGCCGCTGGGCATCAGACCTTGATCCCGAAACACCTTCAATGCTTTGGCTCTCTTCAGGAATTCATTCAGGTCTAGGTCATTCCGCTTGACGACAAACTCTTTGAACGGCAGAATCTCGTTCCACTCGGCGTTCAGCTTTCCATAGCCCCGGCTAATATACAGCACACGGGCTTCCTGCACGTTAATTTTGTCTTTGAACGGATGCTTGGAATTGGCCAGAATCCACATGTAGAGATTGGTCCGGAGTCGATGCTCAGGCAATGGTGCCACAATCGCCTCAAACTCCGTGGGATTCATGGTCTTGACTTCGGTAATCGTCAGTTGCGGAGCACCGATGTTGAACAGGGCATCGACGCCACCCTGAATCCCATACTCAGGAGCCTCAACCACCATCTGAAGGTGCTTCCACCAGTGTCTCCTGATGGGGATGGCACTCTCTGGCACGACCTTGCAGTAGCCCGAGGGCTTGGGCACCATTGACCGCTGCTCATCACACCAGCGGCACTTCCAGTTGCCCACCACGGCATCTCCAGCCCATTCCTCGACCACCAATGTCTCGGCATGGAATCCCATCTGGTAGGTCACGTCCATAGCCGTCGCCACATACTGAGGCTGAGCTTCCTTCTCAAACAGATCAAACAGTGCCCACCGTCTCGGACAAAAATCCACCTTGGTCACGTCCGATGCGTGGACGATCTTCATCGAGCGACCGGGTTGCTGGCCACCCAACTGACGCTTCAATACCCCGATGATGGAGTGCTTGGGGTAAGTCGCTTGATGGATAGCGTTATACAGCCACGACGACATTAGGGTTGCTCAACATAGGCACCAATACCGTACTGACACCCGTAGTAACGAAACTTCACGACCTTCTCTCGGACCACCAGCGTCTTATCACGATGAGTCGCCCCAGTAGCCTTGATATCCGTGTGTTCAATAACCGGTGGCCACCCTTCCTCGGCTACCGTCACGGTCAGTAGGCGTCCATCACTGAACACGAGGGTGGCATACTTCGTCTTCGGCATAACTAATCACCAGAAGCAATCTTGATTTCTACCGCTTTGATCGCCTGATCCGCATGCCACTGTGGAAGCATCGGATACTTCGAAATCACCCGCACTCCCGGCCCATCTGCACCAGTCACTTGGCCGATGAACTTTCCATCATGCCAAATCTCCACCACCATGGCTCCACCAACAATGGTATGCGAAGCCACTCGCAGTTCAGTCTTCATGCGTCAACTCCTGAAACACGGCTTTGGGCATCATCACCCACTCCGCGTACTGCTTCATGCGGGGTTCACCTCTCGGGTCCACAAAGGACACCACCACGACCGGTGCTTGATTGTGCGCCAACGCTTCATGAGCGATCTTCACGAGCCACGCCATGTCGATGGGCACCGTCTTCGTGGTCGAACTTTTCATCTCCATCCGGAACTTGGGGAGACTCGCATCCGACTTCGCCCCACGCATCGCTCCTGAATTCGGATGCAGTCTGGCTCCCATGGACTTGGCTACCCGCTTCTCAGACTTCTTCCCGTGAGCATTAGTCCCTGCGTTGGCCAACCGATTCAGATACGGATTGCTGCTCATGGCAATCGAATTGGGCTACCAATCTCCTCGGACTTCTCGTTGAATTTCTGACGTACACACTCACCGAGTGACCTACCAATACGTGCGGCCAACAGATCCGCGTAGATCACCACATCGGCAATCTCCCCAGCCAGACGTTCAGCCAACTCTTCCAACCGCTGGTCCTCGGTCTTATTCCAGTTCAGAATGTATTGGTTGGCAGGCCAGATGCGTTGCATCTTCTTGGTGAGATTACAGGCTTCACCACACTCTCCGGCCATCGCATTCGACCACGACCACGGCTCCCACGCCTCAATCGAGTGAAACGCCGTCTCACACCGCTCCACGTTGGCGGCACGTAGCTGATCAAAAGATAGGTCCACGGTAACTCCTACTTGACATTCTTGCCCAGCACACCGCGCTTCGCTCGTGCGTGCGCTCGTTCCTTCGTCCACATCAACGTCTCTTCCAGCTTCGTGAGTTGGATGGCGTTCTCCCGACAGGCATACGGACCCGCCTGAAAGCCACGGAGACGGTCAATGAGGATGGCCAAGACCGCAGCCTCCGTCACACCGGGTGTCGAGCCTTCTTCGTTGCGTGGACCCTTCTGGAACTGAATCAGGCCCACCTTCGTGCCCTTGATGGACAGGTCGTAGTTGTGGGCGGCACCACTCTGGTCCGGATCGTCCGTGACGATAACGATGGACTCATTCAGGTCGTGCCCGTCGTGGTGCATGTCAATCTGTCTCATGACTTCTCCTATGCAAGCGTAATCTTGGCCCCGAGACGTGCTTCCAACCTCTGTTCGTAGACAGCCACTTCTTGTTTCAATCCCTCAAGAATGGCGTGGAAATACTCCTGTTCGGTGATGACTCCCTTGGCAATCAACAACCGACCGATGGAACCCAAATCAGACATCACATTGGCCAGTCCCGTTCGCAAATGCTTGGGCGTACCATCCTGTGACCCGTATTCGTGTTCATAACCGACACCAGTCTGAATAGCATGGCCAAGACGCCGATATTCCTCCATGAATTCCTCAACGGTTATCTCTTTCAGATTGACCATCTCTGGCAAATCATTGGGCATCTTCCTCTCCATTTGCAATTGGTTGCACACCCACAGGTGTCCCCGGCTGCACTTCCTTGGGTGAAAAATCGGCTTCTTCCACCAGCATCAACTTATCTTTGTAGGCATCGATGACCATGCCCTGAAGAAGCAGCTTGAACTTGTTGTCCTTCATATACCGTTCCTGCATCGCGGTCAGCGTCGGGAACGTGGTCTTTCCGATGGTGTACCCCTTGGGGGTCTTCAACAGGAAGGCGAGAGCCTGTAGGTAGGACTTCACCATGTGGAAACTGTCTGTCTCACCTACCTGCAAATCATCATGGGCATGGACACACAGCTTGAAGTCAAAACTGGTCGCCCTGACGGGCACCTTGGCCTTCTTGATGATGGCAGACGTATCCTTGAACACCAGCGTATTGGTGCCCTTATCGATGATGTTCTTGGCGTAGACACGGACTCTGAGACTGGACAGGAACTTCTGGGCCTCACCACCGGGCATCGTCTCGGGGTCACCGAACATCACTCCCGGCTTGAACCGGGTCTGATTGATCAAGATGACGCACGGGTCATGGTCACGCTTCTGCGATTCGCAAAAGGCAATCATGAGTTTATTCACCATGCGTTTGATCAGGAGCGCCGACGTCCCGATGTCGTAGTTTTCGACCGACTGCGCGATCTCCTTGGAGGCAATAAGTCCAGCCATTGAATCGACCACAACAATAGCCACGTCTTCAGCCCTGACAAGCGCGTCCACCAAGTCGATGGCTTCTTCTCCATATCCGGCATTCACCACCAGTAATTCTTGGGTATCGACACCCATCTTCTCAGCCCAGACAGGGTCGAAGCTCTGTTCGACGTTGACCCAGATGGCCTTGTTACAGGGTGCAGGCTGCTTCTGGGCGTTCGCTACCGCCTTCAGGCAGAGGTTGGTCTTGTTGGAACTTTCAGGGCCGTAGACGATGCTGTAGCGGCCACAGGGGAAGCCACCACCGGTATAGAAGTCGAATTCGAAGATACCAGTCGGCATCCGTCGCACGACCGGAATCTTGTTCCCAGCGACAACGACCTTGTCGCCTTTGTCCTTGCGTATTCCAGCAAGAACTTCCATCAGGTTGCCAGACGGTGGAACTTTGCCCTTGTCTTTCTTGGGCACCACGGGTACAGGCTTCAGAGGGACCGTCGATTTCACGACTAAGGCCAATGAGCACTCCTTGCGATGGCGAGAGCGCGTAGCTTACCAGACGGCTAGCAATTTGTCAATCATTCTTTAGCCAGCTTAACCGCCTCGTCAATTTTTGACGACACCCATTCTGTGGCAAAACTATATGCCTCGTTCAGTGTGCTTGGATCGCACGGCACCGTGATCGTGACACCAATACGGGCGGTTTCGTAGTTCCCAAGATTGATGACACGGCCCCCTTCCACCGTGATGGACATGCCGTTCGAAAACACACCGGGATGGAGCGTCTTCGTCTCAGACGCAGAAGCTGCCACCTCTTTGCCTGCGACGGATTTGGATGACGTCACCATCCCGGTCACCGGTTTCGTGGTCAGATGCTTCGTGTAATCTGCCCCCTGAGTCTTCGCCTGCGAATTCCCCAACACGACTTTCCCAACCTTCAACGCCATGTTCACTCCCTACCAATTCGCATAGATCAACCGAACGATATCTTCCAATCCCGCACGGGTCTGCTCCGACACTCTCGATCCGTGCTTGGCGAAGTAGTCCACGAGAAACGACAGGTTGTGAACTTGCCACGGCGCGAACCACAGACGACCATCTCGACGTGTTGGCTCCGGGAAGTAGTCTTTCCGTCGCCATTCACGCAACACCCACACCGTGACGCCTAACGTCTGCGCGGCATCGTTGAACGACACCGTGTGGTCACCCGCAGGCGTCGGCTTCTTCGTGCCTCGCTGTGCCCGACTACGGGCGAGTGCCGCATTCCGATAGCCTACGTCCTCACGATACCGCTTGGCACGCTTCTCCGACAGGCGTGTCTTGTTCTTCGCATACCATGCGTCCCAACTGAACCCGGCCTTCACCGGCTCAGCTACTTCTTGAGTCTTCCAAATCAGTGCCATACCCATTCTCCTAGACCTTAACCACTTCCGCGCCCAAAGCGTAGTATTGCTTTAGACGTGCCAAATGGAATCCTTGGAAAATGGCGTTCTTGTCAACCAGATCGAAAATCACTGGCTGTTTCTTCCCGTCTACCGCACGTAGCACTCGGCCAATAGATTGCTTAATATCGGCTCGTGGAGTCGCCATCACCAAAGTATCCCAGTGAGGAACATCCGTGCCCGTTGAGCACATTTTATACGTCCCGAGGACGACACGTCGCTTCTTTGTGTGCGACAATTCTGCCTTACTCATTCCACCGACGTAGTAACCTATATCTTCCCCCGGTATGCCCTCATTTGTCAACATCTGAAACAGTCGGTTCAGGTGGCTATCTCTCAGGTCCGACATAACCAGCGTGATACGGCCTTGTTTATAGGCTTGTAGCACGAAGTTGACGATTTCCATGTTCCGAATGTCCGACGAGGCCATGGCCTTATTGACCAGCATCATCCGACCGGGCGAGTGGGGAATCGGTTGACCCTGCTGTCCGTATTTACCTCGGCGTCTTGGAATGGACCAGCTACTCTGACGAATCAAAATCTTGGGCTTCGCGGTCATCACCGTGCCCTTGACCATGATCTGGCCAATATGCCAGTGCAGGAGCTTGGTCTTCCCGTCCTTCCGTGTCGGGGTCGCACTGAATCCGAGTCGGAGCTTGGCTGACACCATCTGGCAGGCACGCACAAAGCAATCCGCCGCCATCTGATGGCACTCATCCAGAATCTGGAATCCGAAATACCGATACATCTCGGGTGGGTACTTGCCTTCGATCATCAGACTCTGCACCATCCCCAAGACGAACTGCTTCCCCTTCCAGTCCTGAATATCTCCCTGAATCTGCCCCACCATACTCATGGGCACACCCAGCACCTGAGTCAGTGAATCCCGCCACTGGTGCATCAAGTCTTCCTTGGTCACCACGATGAGCGTCGGCTGGCCTACGGCGGCTGCTATGGCCCCACCGACGACCGTCTTGCCCCACCCGGTGGGTGCTTCGAACATGTGGCTCTGACCGCCCTGTAGGAGCTTCAGTGACTTCAGATACAGGGCCTGCTGTTCCTCGTTGCGGGGCACGAACGTGCATGGCACCGGCACGGACACGGGAATGTATGATCGGTAGTCATTCTCAGGAATCGCGTAGGGCACGCTCTCACGGGGCACCAGCAACATGTTGCCCTGCTTGATGGCTCCACACACGATCTCCCCATCAAACGCCGATTCGAACGTGTACGCTTTCTCCAACCCCTCTGAATAGGGGTAGGTAGACATTGCACCCGTTCGAACCGGTATTTGCTGGGTAATCACAAGCTATAACTCCTTCGAATAATCTGGACCGCCACCCGGAGCCGCTGGTGATCCGCTAGAAGGGATGTCGTTAATTCCCTTCAGATATTTACGAAGTTCATCACCCGTACGATAGATGATCTCGGTATCGTAGTTCGCAGGCGTGAAATTCGTGACCTTGGTCTTTTGGTTCGTCTTCGGATCGATCTTCTCGATCATGTAGATGGCCTGAAGTTCCTTGATATCGTGCTTCTCTACGAATTCGAACATGCTACCGACCGATGCGGACTTGTCGCCCACACGAGAGGCATCAAACGTGCATCCGGCCAAGCCACCACGCTTCGTCGCGTGCTTGTTCAGCATCTCGTAGGTCTGGGCCTTGGCGACCAGCAACTTCTTCTGGTCCTTGTAGACCTTCGTCTTGTCCTTGTTCGATTGAATCTGACGGTGATCGATGACGGTAAACAGGGCCACCAGTGACGGACGTTCACCCGACTCACAGATCGGGCACTTATCGTTGCTATCGGGGTTGGTCTTCTCGGGGCAAACGAACTGGTTATTCCACGATCCGTTCAAAAACAACACGTGCTCGTAAAACCGGGGTGGCACCAGATGACCGTCAGCATTGAGGTCACCATCCACAAACGTGATACGGGCCTCTTCCTTTTCCTTCATCCAGAACCGGAACATCTTGCCTTGTTCCGCCTTGCGTTGTTCGGCTTCCATGGCTGCTTTTTGAGCCAATTTGGCGCTTTCTGCGCCTTTCTTCAGGAATGTGAACGCCATCGGTTCTCCTTGAGTTTCTTGGATCGGCGGTGGATCAACTTTGAACTTTAACATCATCGTCTCAGTTTGTCAAGTGACTGCAATTGATTGCAGGATTCTCTCCTTCAGGTAGTCCGGATGGCACTCATCCGGATCTTTCACACCCTCATCAAGCCAGATAGGACGGTATTCCAGTTCAAGCTGGTCACAGAGCTTGGCATACCGGTGCATGCTTTCCTTCCCCGCTTCATCACGGTCTGGAATCTGGATCACCATCCCACAGTCCCCGAGCTTCTTCATTTTCTCCAGCGTGGGCTTCGCCGTGAGGTTAGCGACGGTCTTCGGGAACACCGTGGCGGTCTTCCACAAGTCGAACTGGCCTTCCACCACCACGACAGGACCGGGCAGGTTCAGGACTTCTTCGCCGTACCAACAAAGTCTCGCGTTGTTCTTACCCTGCCACGTATAGTCGTAGTGTTTCAGGGTGGCATCCCCCACGGCACGACCTCGGGCTCCTGCCAGCCGCCCAAACACGTCACGGTACGGGCACACCAGCATCTGTCGCTTCATATCCCAACGCAGGTCATACTGCTGAACCGTGGTAGCTGACACCCCTCGATGCGTCAAATACTGAATAGCCTCAATCACCCAGTCTGCTTTCTGAAAGCTGTCCAGCCAGTATTGTGGCCACGGGTCGAACACCTGTGCCGCACTGGCGAACTCGCCATACTCCGGAAGTGGCACCACGTATTCTTCGTCTTGCAATAGCTGGTGGCACCGTGCGAAGTCGTATTTCGCATTCATGTGCGAGTGCATCTCGATGCTGGACAGCAATTCTTCGGCACTCCCTTGCCGACACGCAAAACACATGAACCAGCTACGTTGACCGGGTGCGACTTGCAATCCAAACGAAGGGGTGTGATCGACGTGCTTCTTATGCAACCATTTCGCCAAGGGGCACGCAGCCTCCACCCATCCGTTGTCCTTCACCCGTATCTGCGTGCATCTCAGGGCTTCAAGAAACGCCACACACTGTTCAGCCGTCATGTTTCTTTCGATGATAGCGTGCTCGATCACGCGCACGTCGAATTTCTGGATTGGCCTTGTGTCTCGCCATCTGTGCCACATTCTCTCGCTGACGCTTCTCAGCTTTTGTGCGCTTCGGCACGAACAATCCCTTAGCTTTCCGTTCGGCCCACCACGCCTTGGCGGCATCCTTCTGCCGTTGGGTCATATCCAGCTTTCCACAATCACGGGATCATCTTCGTCTTCACGCGGCATACAGACCGTGCCAGTCGGAACTTGTTCTCGGGCTTCCTCCAGCGTCCGACACACACACGCGATGTTGCGCCAGATCAATTCTGACCCCTCACCCACCATCCACATGCGAACGGCAAAGTGGTCAGGGAAGTCGAGTGGACGATAATAAATCGTCCACCCCACCATCGCGACATCGTCTTGCATCATCTCCGAATGGGTAACGGAATATCCCCGACGAACAAAGCAATGAGCCACAAAATCACGATGGCGACGATCACCCACCGAATGATGGGCTTCATCGTGGCCGAGATGAATGGTGCGGTCTCCACGAGCCAGAGCAACGCCCCCACCCCGAGCAAAATCATGATCAGTTGCAGCAATCCCACGGTGCCTCCTTGGCTAGCCGATTGGACGTACAGATTTCAGCGTGCGCCCTCCGGGGACTTCCGTCAAGTAGTTCTTCAGTTCGTGCTCACTGAGCAACTTCCGCAATGGTCCCAGTGCGATATCCACGGCAGTAGCAGTAGCTTCTGGCCCAAACTTGTCGAGCAACACTTTCACCAGCAATAGCGGATTCGGCACCTCGGTCTTGGTGCCTCGCTCCGAGAATTCCACCTCACCCTCGGCACACGTGAAGATGGCCGGTTTCTTGTCGTCCATCGTCTCGTTGGCCACGGTCTGTAACTGCTTCCGGATATCGTCCATCCGTTTGACCATGTCCTTGACTTCGAAATAGGTGTATTTCCGGTATAGCTCGATGTATTCCATCGTCATCGCCTCGACATTTGAGGTCGGGGTCTGAACCAGCACCTTCTGCGGTTCCGCCACCGGCTCGATGACTGGAGAGACTTCCAGCTTCGATATGATCTTCAACGCCATGGTTAGTAGCCTTTGGGGTGATACGACTCGGCAAACGGTAAACTATTGCGAAGTGCTTTGTAGTCCTCATCGACCATAATCTGCTGCATCCCCCACACAGCACGCTTCTGACCTTCAGCCGCACTCATCTTACACGCATCGAAGAACGCACATCCATACGGGGCTTCGGCATGGATGCGGCACTTGCCCTCATCACTCAGGAACACACAGGCTTTCTTGTGCTTATCGAACTTAGGCGTGATAGTGCCAATACGAAACTGTATCCCGGTCTTAGCACTCTGCACGAGCGCCCCCGGTGACGCCCAGAAGAACTGTTTCACTTCCTCGATGGTCTGCTTCAGGTAGTCGGCAATCTTCTCCATCTGCCCCGGCAAGAGGTGGCCGGGTTGGACATGGCAACACTTCTGACACTGAGGACAATCACAGATCGTTCTGGAAAACATGCCACTCCTTGGTGTCGCTACGGTATCATCCAGTCAGTCGTTTGTCAAGCGGTGCTACGGGTTGCAACGTCTGTGAATCAACCGTCACCGTATACAACCGCAAACACTTGAAACACGTCGTGGTCATGGTGGTCGTGCCGTTTGGGTTCAGCTTCCCCTTCGCCACAATCACCAACCCACACGTCGGACAGGTCATGATCATATCTACCTCTTTTTCACCCGTGTCTACGTCATCCACGGTAGTTTCCTCAGTCTCCATACCTTTCCACTACGTTTACCGCCTTGTGTCTTAGTTGATTTCCCGAATCGCCACTCACCCGTGTCTTCCCACACCTTGAGTCCGTGACTCTTTTCTCGCCACACTGCACTAATCCAGTGTTCTGCGGTATCAGGACCGGGAGTAAATGTTCCTTCCGCAATCATATAGGCTACCACTTCACGAGATGTCACCGTGCCATGTAGTCCTGCCAGTAGTCGGGCGACGGTCTTCGCTCTCGCAACCTCTTTCCAATAAATCGCCTCCAGCATGGCCAACGTCTCGGCCACAGTCTTCGGCTTGCCCTTGTGCAACGCCTTCTGGGCGGCTGGAGTGATTACGAGCGTGCCCTTCGTAGGCTTCGGCTTGAACTTCACACCCATTGGAGTTTCAGGTTCTCGTTGTCATCTTTCGTGACACCCGGTGCGGGATCGGTTTGATGAAACGTCATGTTCAAGAAGTCCCACGCAATCTGGAACTGCCCAACCTCTCCATTCCGTCCCTTCATGACTTGCACCTTCCGGTGCTTCATCGTCTCGACCGATTCTTCTTGGAAGAGTGACAAGGCAATGCTACTAATTTGCCCGATGGCATCTGAATAGCCGATATCTTCCAAGTCTCCGTGGTCGCCGCCACCCTTCTTCTGCTTCTTACTCGCTTCACGGTTGAACTGCCACGAGCAGAAGGCCATCATCTCCTGATCGGTGCAGAATCGCTTGATGAGTTCCACGTTCTCTGCGGCACGACTGAATCGATCTAGTCGGATGTTGCGGTGGCGTAGGAGGTAGGCCCCATCAATGAAAACGACTCGACACTCCAGCATCGCCGCTAACTCAAACAGGTCTTCCGCATTGGTGGCCAGATTTCCATCCACCACATACATCTTGGCCTTCTCACTCACCATCGCCTGCAATCCCTTGTAGAACTTCGCCATGGTCTGGGTGCTGTAGCCCCCCATCTTCAATTGGTTGATGTTCTGCTTGGTGTAGAGCGCCGTGATTCGCTGCGCGATGGGCAGCGTCATCATCTCCATGCTCACGTAGAGAATGTTCAACTGCTGCACCATCCAGTTGTGGAGAGCCGTCCAGAGGGTCAACCACGTCTTGCCTACGGCTGGTCGCCCCACGAAGCTGATCACGTCCCCCGGCATCACCCCACCGCTTTGCAGGTCCATATAGGGCCACCCAAAGGCCCCGACATGCTCGACGGTGTTGGCTTGGTAGTACGCCTTCAGAACAAGTGGTCCTGCTTCTTTTCCTACATCCAGTATGCGGCTGCGATACTTCTGTTCGGTAATCTCTCGGATGCCATGTCGCAAGGTTTCAACAGCCAGTAGATGGTTGTTCTGGTCGTCCTTCAGAATCTCTTGCGACTTCAGTTGGGTTTTATTGAGCGTATCGTAGTAAAACTGATTCTCCAGCAACGCGATGTAGTAACTCGATGGTTCGACCGTCTCCACAGCTCCCACATCCGGGAACTGCGCTTGCAGTGTCTCGACATGGGGCAGGACATGGTGTTGCTTCAGATGGTCTTGGGTCCATGCGAACAGCGGCTGCTCGTAGGGCTTAAAAAGGGCGGGTGACAGCTTGGCCTTCTGCCACCCGATGTGGTTCTGTTCTTCGCACAATTTTTTGACAACTTTGGTTCCGAGTGCGTAGGCCAAATGAACCTACTTTCCTACAGGAGTTGTTAAGGTGCGTTCAACACTCCAGCCTAGACGTAAACGGTGGGTCAAGATATCTCTACGCACACCAATTTCGTCTGCCCATTCTGGTAAAGACTGCATCTTTCCCCCGAATTCCAAAATTTTTGTGGTCCGTTTGTTACGTTGTTGTTGAGAATTAGTCGCCCATCGACAATTTCCCGGTTCATAACCCTTTTCATTGTCAATGCGGTCTAACGTGGCACCCGCTGGTCTCTCACCCATGTCAGCCAGAAAATTAGCGAACACCATCCACCGTTCACAAATGCCCAACTTGGAATACAAGGCAAATATCACCTGTTTCCTTGGTGAAGAATGTAGTGGTGGCTTCCACAAACATCGTGCTCTCATTGCCTGCCATGATCGATGTGTGTAAGTGCGCGTCATTCCATGTTTCAGCGCATTTTTATTCCCCAAATTCATTACTTTTCCACCAGCGTGAACCGGCTGAGAAAATCCGCGAACGGAGCGCCATACATTGACGTCAATCCCTTCACGTCCTCCACATACACCACGGTTGGCTTGTTCTTGATGGCTCGTTCCAGCAACAGGTCGTACATCACCTGAATCCGCCACGGCGGGACGTTCTTGCTCATCGCCAGCATGTAAAGGTTCGGGATGAGCAACACGGTGGGTGCCGGGGCCGTCCCACCATTCATCATGCTCTCAATCAACGTGTTCAACGGAATCACCCGTGCATCGACGTAGTTCCGCACCAATGCCGCCGCAATCGACTGGCAGCGTGTATCCGGCTTGGTCACCCCATGCAGCACCAGACCGGGGCACCCGTGTGCCTTGTAGGCCCAGAACTTGGTGATCCAATCGACCTCGATAGGTCCACAATACTTCTTGGCGGATTCATACATGAAATGGCCCTGAATCCCCGCCGTGGTACACACCTGTTCGAAGTCGGCAATAATCCGATCATGCTCCTTCGCGTCTAGCATTCCGAGGGTCACGTTTGGCTCCTTCACGGAGATTTCAGTCCGTCCAGCATTTCCTCCAACTCCTTCAGAGAAATTGCATGGACTTCCACTTTCTCCGCGACCGGTGCAATTGATTGCACGGGTAGTTCCGCCACGACCGGTGGCTTCTCAACAGGGTGAAGCAAATTCATTGCCACCGCATGGTACTTCAACAAAAATCCAATATGGGGGCTCTCAGCCCCTACCGTCCCCGCCGAAATGGCTGCGTGCGTGCTGAATTTCAACCAGTGCTCCACCGCATACGCAATCACGGGTTTCGTCTCGATCCCCAAATACTTGGACAACTGCTTCAATTGTCCGCGCTCCTTCCCAGTCAGGGGACGCTGATACTCATTGGAGACGAGGGCACACCGGGACTTCCAGTACGCCTCCAAACTCCCTTCTACTCCACCACCCTTATGGTTCTTCAATACTTCTGTGGCTTTCATTAACCACCCCGTATTCTCCTTATTCCCTTCCTTCTCTTTATTCTCCTTATTCCCTTCTTCTATACCCCCGTGCTCTATTGATACTAACTCTCCTGCTCTGGCGATGCTTGCATCGCCAATACATTGATCACTTTCTTTCTTTAATACTTCTTTACTGTGATCAATGTATTTAATGAATCGATTTGGTTGTTCCCTTTGGGAACAATGGGATGGTCCCATCCTCACGTGGGTCATAGTTAGGCCCTCGTGTTTCATAATTTTGACGATAATCAGATTCTTCTTCTCCAGCACCCGGATGCACCGGTTGTATTGCTTGAGCGTCAAGCCCGTTTCGGCCATCCATTGCACGCGAGTCTTGGCGATCCAGTATACGTTAGGCTGGGCCGACACTTCGATAATCCGAGACAGCAGTGCCCACGCCACAATATCCCCGGCCACCTTCATACCTTCAAGCTGGGTCATTATTCCTCACAGGACGTGGGTAATAGGTCTTCCCCATGATGGACAGGGTTCGTCGCCAGTTCTTCTCGTCAAAACAATCTTCGCCGCACACACCCGCCGTGAACTTCTGCCACCGGGCGGTGACAGAGGCTTCGTAGTCCACACCGCAGATGCAACACTTCAACGGCATCTTGGAGAACATCAAAACTTCCTCCGGCCACTCTCGGGTCGTCCACCGCTCACCGTGAAGACACTCTTACGGCCCTTCTTTTTCATTACCAGACACTTGGACTTGTGGTGAATATACGTGGCGGGTGGATATGACACACTGCCACAGAATCGGCATCGTCTTGGTTTGACCAGAACCATAAGACTCCAGAAAAATGCACCGAATCTCGACCGTTCGGTGCCAGACGGTACTTACCGTGAGTGGATGGGCCGTACTTACCCAGCGACTCACGCCGAGATGGAGAGTGGGGAATAGGGCGTTGACCTATGACCTCCGGATGTTTTCATAGCGTTCGGTTCATGACCCTACTTGCTGTTACTTCGATCCGGTGCTCTACTCTGAGCTATCCCCACATAACTACGCGGCGGTGGACACCCGCTTGTGCAGGTAATCGAACGCCCTGATCAATGGCTTCGCCGCCACCGTCTTGAACCGGTCGATGAGTCGTGTCATCCGTGACTTCGGCTTCCCATCGATTTCCAACTGGCCCAGCACCCGCTCCAACGCACGGGGACTGCAATGGCACCGCTCATACCACTCCCGAGACAGGAAGTCCTGACCTCCCAGATCCGTCAGTTCCTGCCGCGTCTTGTTCCAGAACGCCATCGTCGGGTAGAACTTGACGTTATACCAGTCACTGTTCAACTGGCGTACCGCCACGATGCCCGTCTCGCTCTTGACAGACGCCACAAGGTAGGTCCGACTGGTGGACAGGCCATCCATGACCCTCAGCAACTCGACACCCTTGGTGGGCGCGTGCTGCCACTGGGACCGGGTCACCACCGGTAGGTCGAGCCTGACACGGTGCCCGTTTACCCTCGGGGCCACCTTGTCCAGTTCGGCATCCTCGGCCTCATCCACCGCTTCGTCTACCGTCTCGTTCACGTCCTGATCAGACACGTCGTCCAGCGTCTTCGCCGCCTTCTTGACCTTGCCCTTGATGGACGCCCTGACCAGCGGAGCCAGACCCTTGGCTAGCTCCTTGGCCTTCCGCTCAGTCAGTCCCAGCTTCAGAAGACGGGCTTCCAGCTTGCCAGTCACCGTGCCTGAGACCGTCTGTCGAGCCGCCGTAGGTGCCAAACCCTTGGCCAACTCTTTTGCTTTTCGCTGGGAAACACCGAGCTTCCCGAGCTTCGCTAGCAGCCTATCTGCCAGCGATAGTTTCTGTGCCATCACTCCCCCTCTCCTAGTAAACAACCCAACTCGATGATGACTCGGTTGAGTTGGTTGATTTCTTTCTCCAACTCAGCCAGTTCTTTCTGCTTCTGGGCCAGACGTTCTTTCGCGGCTGCGTAATCCAAACGCGCCGTGTCTAACGCCAGCTTGTAAAAAGACTCGCCCTTCTCAATCATGGTGTGATTACAGGACAATCGCACGAAACTGGTCATCCCTGCGATATCCTGTTCCTTCCCACAATACTTGCAATGCGCTACTGCTTTCTCAGCCGTTGCTGTTGCCATAGGTTAGTTCAGCCAGTCCTTTTCTTTCGCGTCGTCGTCATCTTCGTCCGGATCTTCCTTGTCCGGATCTTCCTCGTCCTCTTCAGGCTTCTGCGCCTGTGAGTTTGCGAACGCTTGCTGTTCCGGAGCACTCAAGTTCGGAAATTCAATCACCGATTTGACGGCATCTTCCGGGGTGGATTCTCCACACACCATCAGGCGAAGCACACTCTGAAGATCCGGGGCGACCAGAACAAATCCTTCGGCCTGCACGGTCTCCACGATCCACGCTTCCACCAACGCCCATACGTTGAGCTTCTCCGCGAACTTCTCCACTTCCTGTGGCCGCACGGGCGGCTGGAAGACAGGGATGGCGATCTTGTTGAGCCGGTAGCCCTTGAACAGTTCCGCTCCGGTCGTCTTCGTGGCCCGGATCAAGAACTTGGCCGACTCCCGATAAGTCAGATGCTTGTAATTCTTCGGGTTGGCACCTGCGCCATGGACCACGAATCGGATAATCAGACACCCCACACCTTTCGGGTGGATTGCGTAGTCCGCACTGATGCCCAAGAATTCGTCCGGTGGCGACACACCTTCGGCTGTGACACCCCCGCCACGGGTAGCGATGTCCAGATATTCGTTGCGACTTCCGACGTAACGTAACAGTTCACTCATCGTTTCACTCCATTGACTGGGCTAATTTGCCCGGTCAGTAGAATAGCACTGGGCATTTCGTTTGTCAAGTGGTCATTGCCGGTTGATTCCCATCTCCGTCAAGGCCACCGCAAGATTGTGCTCCAGCGTCTCTATGCGGTTCGGGTCATACCGGACAATTCGATCTGCCACCGCTGCCAACTTCGGCGGCACATCCATGCCATAGGGCACCGGAATGACAATCGTCTTCCCGGTCAACACACAGTGCCCCAACTCAATCAGAAATTGAATGCGTGCCTCGTCTACGGGATGATTACCGACGATGCCCACGTAGACATGTGACGCATCGAGACTCCGCAACGCTTTCTTGGTTGCTGCAATCAATTCGTCAGGCATTTTCATGGTCATTTCTCCGGGTCCAACCACCCACTCTTTTTCACAAGCTCGTAGACCAGCACCCGCACTTCGGCGTGAGCATACGTGCCCTTGTCACCCTTGTCCAGCAAATCCCGGATCACCTTCTGTCTCTTGATCGGTAGCGGCGACTGCACCACCGATTCGTAGACTTTTGCGGCAAACTGCTTCGCCGCCGACAAGGAGAGCTTTTCGAGATGGAGCACCTTATCCAGCCGCTCCGCTCGATACAACTCCTTCGGGATGACCTCCAGATTGTTGGTCGTCATGATGGTCAGGACTCTGGACCGATGCTCCTGCAACCACCAGAGCATCTGACTCAGGATACGCTGAGTCGTGCCTTCGTCGCCCTGCGTGTTGAACAACTTCTCGGCTTCGTCCAGCAACCAGACACACGGCGCGTTCTGCTCGATGACGTTCAGGTTTCTGGCGATGCGGCTCTCGGATTCTCCGAGATACCGGTTCAGGCTGGTCGAGACATCCAGACGGAACAAGGGCACGTCCCAGTGCTTCGCCAGCACCCGTGCCGCCATGCTCTTACCCGTGCCTGCCTCCCCGGCCAGCAACAGGCCACGGGGCTGCAACACCTGTGGCGTGTTCACATCAAGGAAGTATGGATCATTCAGGTTCAACCACTCCTGTAGGGCGGCTGGCCACTCGTAGAAGTCGTAGTCCGTGTCAAGCTGGGTCAGACCGGGGGTCTCCCCACCCATCATCTGCCGGGTCTTCCGGACCTCTTGCGGTGCAATTGACTGCACTCGGGCCATCGTCAACTGCACGACCTCTTGAGCCGTTTTCAGCGACAAACCCTTCAATTGCTGAGCAATAACAGGGATCTGATCCTTTTCCACGAACTGGGCCAGATAATCCATATGGAACACGGACGGGACCAGCAACGTGCCGGTGTCATACACCAGTGACGACGACTTGTCTGGGTTGATGACAACCGCTGACGCGGTGGCCGCACAGAGCTTCCGATACATGTCCACGGTCACCTGTGTCATATCTTCCGTGAACCATAGATACATGTCCCCAATCGGGGCATTTTTGGCGGTGGGCAACGGCATGAATGCCTTACCACTCATAAATTGGAGCACCGTCTTCACATTCACCGGATCATCCGTGTGGATGCCGATAAACGGCAGATGCGCTTTGAATGCCACGTCGAATGTCAACACGTCAGTTCACCGACTCCTTCGGCCACGTATAGCCTTCTCCAAACTTCCACTCCGCATAAATGCAATCGTCGCTCCCTGTAATGATGACGCGCACCGTCGAACCAATTCGTGCGCCGACTGACCGTGTGTAGTGGCCAAATGCCTTGGCCGCTTCCTCGACGGGCACAAATCGACAGACGTATTCATACGATCCGTCCATGAAAAACTGACAGACGTTATACAGCGTAGGTAGCGGTTCGTCTTCCATCACACTCCATTGCGGCTTGTAGCGTAGCACCAGACCTATCCCGTTGTCAAATTAAGTTTTGAGCCTAATTTGACAAACGGTTGGCGTTGTGATATGATCTATGAAGCTCAAGGAGTGAGCATAGCCTAAAGGAGTCTAAATGGCACTAAAGTTTGTTCGCCGTAAGAACATCGTGAAGGCGAAGCGCAAGATCATTGTCGAGCACTACGAGGCCATCGACCAGTTCGGTGAACTACCTGAACGCAAGCGTGACGCGGAGAAGGCCGCATTCAAGCATGGTCACGACCTCGCAGGCTGGCACGAACGTCCCAACGATCCGGCTGGACGCTGGAACAACTTCTGTCTGGCCTGTAACCAAGCCGTCGTCGTCTGCACAGAAGCCCCGGAAGGCTTCCCTCAGATTTATGGCCCCGCCTACACAAAGGAGTGCGCGGCCATCGAGCAAGCGTTAGAAGAGTAATTCCCCGCGCTCAAAGAGGTACCGCTCGGCCCGTCTCTTTTCCCAGAGACGGGTCTGTACCTTTCCGTCCGCATAGCAGAACACATGAAATTCAGCCGATGCGATCTGGAACATCCCCTTGTTGATAGCCGACACCAGAAAACTCTTTTCAAACCGTACCGGAGCCGCAGCCAACCCGGCCACCACATCGGACACCAGACACAGTAGGGCTTCCCGCTGGTGGGCCTGTAGGGGCCTCACGATGACCTGAGAGACGACCTTCTCGGCCCTGAATAGCTGACGTGCCAGCACCACGTCCGACCGCTCTGAGGGCGGGTAGAAGTACCGGGTCAAGGCGACACAGTGGGCCGGAGGCACATACGTTTCGGCAATCGCCTGTGGCTGCAACATGGGTACGCACTCCTTTGCAATTGATTGCACTACTCGATCCAGATACCAGATGCCATCCCATCCCCCATCCACGGGCCTATCAGGTCACTCGGGTCAGGAGGCAGTCTCAACAACACTTCAACCGCAACTTGCGAAAGTCTGGCTTCAGCGATGGGGAAATTCAATACTTCCACCGCCAGTTGTGACACACGAGCTACAACGGGTGGAACGGTAATGATTTCTACCGTCGCCTGTGTAATCCACACCTGAGCCACGGCACCACGAAGTATCTCCACCGCGTATTGCGAGATACGTGCATTTGAAGTCGGTTGACTCAGCAGTTCGATGGCGTCTTGTGTAACTCGTACTTCGGGTAACGCAGGCTGGCTGAGAACTTCGACCGCATCTTGCGTAACTCGCGTCTCGACAGGTCCAGCGGTGCCTGCCGCTGGAATCGAGATGGCGGAATACAACCACGGGGTTGAAATCGACAGACCATACGACATCGTGACCGATGCCGCACCGTCTTCTTTACTACCTGCGGTGTAATGGTTATTACCTGTGAGAGACTGCGCCCAGTCCGCTGTCTGGCCTGCGCCGGGAGTAAAGACTTGGCTGTTGGCGTTCTGACTGAGGAAGTCGAGTACCAAATCGCCTACAGCACTGGCGAGGGTCACGGATGGAGCCGTCGAGGTTGCTGCCGCTGAGGTTAGGTTCTTCGCATAGAGGTCAAGATCCCCACCCGACACGTTGCGTGCGGAAATAGACAACCAATCCGAGCCAGACAGCAACGTAACAACAACATTCGCCGTTCCTGCCGGGGGATTATGGAGAAACCACCACTCCTGTGAAAACGAACTGCCCGTCACCCGCCCAATACGTTCTAAGGGCATGCCTGCATACGTGATCGTGCCGTATGACTCAGCCGGATCAGAAATCGACGCACACACGTACAACGGATCACCCGTTGACGTATGCGCCATCGTCAACGTCGATTCGCTGTTCCCGGTGTTGAGATGTGAGACGGTTCCAACTACAGCAGGCGGCATTAGCTCACTCGCTTATATCCAAACTCAGCCGCATTGAAATCAGCTTCAATCCATTGCGCGGCAGTTCCCGGATTCGTCGGCTGAACCTGCGTGAGAGGAGCATAGGTCATACTGGGTGACAACGCGGTTCCGGGGTAATCTGTGGTGCTATGGCGAATGACGGGGGCCACCGTACATACTCCAGCATCGGCCTTTTTCATGTTCAATACATGTTGCACACCGTATATAGCGGCACCGGGAATTGGGGCATCCTGCACCACAAACGTGTCGATAGCATCCAATGTAGATGTGGCGTTGTAATCCGTATCACCATTGTCCAGAGCTTCATCCACCATCAGGGCATTATCAGACCCAGACAGCGGCGTCCATCCAATGGTCGTACCTTCAGCAGTCGGCACTCGCACGTCTACTCGGCAATCTCCCAAGAACGTGTTCCACGGAGCACTCCCAGCCCCATCGCAGACATACACATCATCGAAATCCCAATTCATTGATACAGAGACGTTAGACTCACACCGTCCTAAGACGAACCCAGACCATGCTGCCGCCAGACCCGTATTCAACCCTGTGGCTGGGGCGCTGAGCGCGACTCCATCTCTGATGACATCTATCGTCCCCACCGTGGGGGACAATGTGATCTTGAATTCCAGAAATTGGAACACGTTCATCCCGAGACTACCCGTCGAAGTCCACACCAGTGTGCCATCAGCCCGGTAATATCGAATCTGTCCCGTCCCATTGACGAGGGTGAAAGCTCCTTGGACAAGGTTCCCGTTCATAATGAACAGGAGACACGCACACCCGTTTCCACCGGATTGACCTCGGTCCCACACGCCAATCGTGCCAGCACTGGCCGACCCTGCGGTAGCAAACGAATTCGTTTGAAACCCAAACCCCACAATGGCAATGGGAGAGGTAGGACTCACAACTTTCAACGTCGGCTTGCTAGAAGCATTAGCACTCGTTGTGGCATGCCGTATGCCTTGACTGCTATGACGCCCAAATGCCCCTATTGTCGTAGTTCCAGACCCCTGCGTGCCAAGATTGGTCCATTTCTTGACGATATCCGCCGTGACGTAATGATCAAACGAATCCATCCACAACAGGGCCATAACAACTCCTATGCCATTCGGGTGAAACCGAATTCAGCCGCGTTGAAATCCGCTTCGGTCCACGCTAAATCCGTCCCCGGATTCGTTTGAAATATCGCATAACTGATCCCGTAAGATGTGCCGGGACTGGGAACCGCAATCGGGTAGTTCATCCCGGCATGACGAACGACGGGGGCTAAGTTCGCCAACCCCGCACTTTCTTTTCGAACAAACAAGCATATCTGCACTCCCGCAGGCGCGGCACCAACCACGGGAGTATCCGAGACGGGGTAGGTGTCCGTGTGCCCAGCGGTCACCGAGGTCACGTAGGACGTGTCACCATCGGCCACCGCTTCGTTCACCATCGCAGCATTGTTCGTGCCCGTCAGCGGGGTCCAGTCAGACGACGCACCCTCTGCGGTGGGGAACACCGCATCCACTCGGCAATCTCCTAAGAGGTCATTCCACGGGGCGGCTCCAGAGCCGTCACTCATGTAGAAGTCATCAATGTGCCATTCATTCAGGCCACCGGCCACATTGCGTTGCTTCAAGTACACCCCGGTCCACGTCGCACTCGCGCCAACTTGAGTGGTAACACCCGGCACATTGAGGATTTCACTCCCGTTGAACCTGACGATGACTGATCCCGCCAACGCAGCCGCGATTACCACCTTCACTTCGATGTAGGTGTACACGTTCTGCGTCACACCCACGAGCGATGTTTCCAACACGGTAGACCCATACATCGCTGACACCGTACCATCGGCATTCAATCGTAACCAGACGTGGGTCACCCCAAAATTCTGGATAGACGCTAACACCGTACTTGAACTTTCACTGTTCGACTGATTCACGGAATCTGACAGCGGTGTTACGCATTTGAAGGCGTATCCGACAATCGCCGTATTACCAGACGACACCAATTGTTTTTCTAAGAGGTGACCATTTCCAACAAACACCGTGCCAGACGACCGATACTTAAATCCATTCGTGCTTCGTCGCCCAAATGCCCCCACAGCAGAAGTGTCTGTTTTGTCCCCTCCACCAAACGCCCATTTGGACGTCAACGCTGCAAAGTCGTAATGATCCCAACTATCCATGAACAACAAAGCCATAACTACTCCTCGGGCGGACTTGGTTCTGTCGGTATCTCAGGAAATTCAGGTAGCTCAGGAGGACTCACGGTAAAGAGCACCGGTAACGTCTCTCGGATGCGGAGATACAACGTCGCACGGTTGATAACTCCAACCGAGGCCACCTTGAACTGAAGCACCGACCACTTCGTGACGTGAACATCCCACGTCTCTACCCCAGCTTCGTCTCGTGCAGCGGATTGAGCACTCACCAACGCCACAGGGGCTGACGCTGAAATCTTGTCGGCTACAGGGTCTGGGATGGTTGGAACAAACGGAGGGTCCACAGATGCGGCCACTGAGACTTCCACCTCGATGCTTCCCGCCACATCTGAGATGATGCTCCACCCGATAATGTCCCCTTCGAAGTCAATCTGAATGGCACCCTTGACACCCACGGTGCCGTCCACCGTGCAGCCAACCTTCCGGATGGCTCCTTCTAGTGCGATGCCTGCTTCGTAGACTAATCTAAGTGCTTCATCGGCATTGACCTTGGCTTCCGCCGCTAGTTCTTCAGCGGATTCCAAACGGTCATCGAGCGTCCGGAAAATCTTTTCTCCACTCTCTGGGGATTCCACCTCACCTAACGTCAAACTCTCTCGTGCCGCTGTAGATTCTGCGGCATCAAAAAGAACCTGAGCAATACGGATGGGTAATCCTTCGAATGACCCACCGGCATACTCCACCGAGTAGGCGGCTCCTGAACCAAACACACTACTGAATGTCGGAAGCCCTGTTGACGAGATCGTAATGTAATAGGTGCCCGGTGTTTGACCCGAAAAATTCAACGTCGTGAGCGTTGTCTTTTGAACCGGGGTAAAAGTTGTCGCTAGATACATCGCACCGGGAGCCACGTTCACCGTGGAACTTCCCTGCGTGGGCCAGTAACTATCGGGACCAATCAACGTGTCGGCATTGTTGAACAGCGCGTTCCAGAACGTGCCGACCGTAATCTCGTTGACGCCTCCGGCTGCACCGGCTTGCCCTTGCAACGCATCAATAGCGGCTTTGATGGCCGACACATTGGCGTTCAACTTCGCAATGTAATCGGTGTCTCCGCTGGCGAATGTCCGTAACGTAATAGCCATGCTGGCTCCTACACAATTCGAACTAACACGCCACCTTCAAAAATCGCACTGGCTCCGAAAGGTAGCGATCCGAAGGGATGGACTTCAGGTTCTGTCTCACCCAACTCTGCCAGCGTCAATAAGCGCGTATCGATGGAAATATCAATGACTGGACCGATGAGCATCGTCCCAAGATCCACCGGGTACATGATGTAGGTGCCCGGTCGCTCTTGTGAAAATCCGGTGATTTGCCAGTTTCCACTGGCACTCCGCTCAACTACAACAGCGGCCCCAATATCGGCATACAGTAAATCAGCATTATTACGCGCAATCTGCACATTGCGAAGCGTCGTATCGATGTGACCGGGTAACGAGTCATCAAGTTGCCAATCCTCGGGGCGTTGCCCCGGTATGCCCGTGATGAGGTCATCTTCCGGATCTTCGTCCTCTTGGTCATCTTTGGTGTTCAGATACTGCTTAATTCTTCCCGTAGGATCTCGTTCACTAATCTGAACATCGCAGGCCCAAATGTCCGTCATGCCATCAGAGATGAGTCGCGTCGGGCGCGTCATCGTAATACCAAACAGCTTTCGGACGTGCCGTTTGACTTCGGCTGATGCAAGGTCTGTGTATACCGGCATAACTACCTCGGTGTCCCCGTATCGGGCCACGTCACCGGGTACGCCAAACTCGTACGCTCCTGAATGTTGTTAGGACCGTATCGAGCCACGCCACTCACCATGAAGCCATACACCTCACCCGGCTGCACCGTGAAATCCTTCAGCGGCTTCGCAATGGCCCCCGTCTCCATCAGGTTCTCGCGGAATTTAGTCTTCTGGTTCTTCAGCATCCACTCCCACGTTCCGGCATACCATTGGCCGTCACGATAGACGAAGATCCACGCATTACCTGCCCCACCATCCGGATTCAGCGGCCAGTTCGACGTGCCTTGTTGCTCCAACGTGATAGAACCTTCACGTGGGAAATGCACTTCCAACGGATAGGTTTCAGGCCACCCGGAGATATCGTGGTCAATCCAGTGGACCTGACTCAGACTGGTCAACGGTTCCGTGGGTGGATTCGGTCTGTGACCAATGCCCTTATTACCGGGGGCAGGCGTGCCACCCGGTCCCGGAGCCGGTTCACTTCCGCCACCACCGGGGGCCGGAGTCGCAATCTCTGGTGGGTTAATCGTCGCCCCAATGAATCCCGTACCGGGGATCACTTGCGTAACCGGAATCAGGAATCCCTGCACATCTAAGACGGCTTGACTACCACGTTCCAATGACCGAGAGAAGTCCTCGACATACAACTGGCTGCCATCATCGAACTGAAGAATATCCCCAAATTCAATCCGAGGGTCATCCACAATCGTGGCCGACCATTTATTCGCGGCTCGTGCCTGATAGATCAACTCTCGAATCGCCGTGGTCTTGGCATGTTCCTCATTCACCATGAAATCGGATTCGATATCTACGACGTTATCGACCCAGATGGGCACCGAACTATCGAAGGCTTCCGACACGTTCCGTGCATGCACCCAGTCATAGGGTGTACCCCAAATTTCATAGGTGCCGGTGCCAATGGTCATGGTCATCATCGCCCAAGCCCCAACCAGTACGGCTTCCAGCTTTGACCCAATCGCAGAGGGTTCAGTCATTAGATGCGTAGGAGTAATAACACCTGTCACTGGACCAAAAACAGGAGTTTCTAATGCTCCTTCTTCCGGAAGATTAATCATGCCTACCACATTATCTTTTTTACTGCCGATGATTTTAATCATCGCAATAAACGTCGCCAACGCAGGAATAAATTGCCAATTTATAAGCGACAACTTACCTTTGTTTTCTTCCTGTTGAATCCAGTTCTCTTCTACGAAATCAAATTTAAGCCATACCCTTGCAAACTCATTGACACTGTAACTCGTCTCTCGATTGAGATAGGTGTTCTCAGCCCGTTGCGTGTGGTCGTCCGAAAACCACACGGTTCTTTTCCAGTAGGGAATAAACCATCCCATCGTGATGGTCTCAGGCTTACCCAACAGTCGCCCCTGTCTCTTTTCTTTCTTCAGGGTGGGGTTCAACCAGAGCACACGCACACGAGATTTCGGGGGTCGTTGACGCTGCCCACCAACCTTGATCAACCGCTCATCGGCTAGCACCACATCAGGCCGACGCCCTTGCAAATTTCGGTCAGCACCTCTGAGTCGTCCCTGACCATCCATGAATGGCGTCCACCCCAGTGCCGTAAACACCGACGACACCATATCCCACGCATTCATGTCGGCTAACTGCGTGTTGGTGTGCGCCGTGGTGTACGAACTTCGGGGCAGGACAATTTCATCGCCCTTCATCTCCGCAGAACGTGCGACTCGCTGAGCGATGTAGGTCAATTCCGTCAACTGTGGAAACAGCGGCGTCAGCCGATTCGTGTTTCGCCAGATATCTTGCTGGTCCCTACTTTTTGCAGTCAATTGCATCGAGCGTTCGCCACGACTCAACGTGTAACCATGCAAAGAGTCCACGATTCCCAGCCAAACTGGCTTCCATACACCTTTCTGCTGTAACTGAATCTCCAGTATCTGATTCGGGGCTGGTTGAGCCGTCCCAAACAGTTCACGGCGAAACTTGAGCGTGACCGTGACGTCAAAAGCCGTCTGCGTTCCTTGCGTCACAAACTCCGACAGGTCCACGGAGTCATCAGACCCCGGATCAAGACCTCGCCGCACCTCCCAGATGGAAGCGGTCGGGTGTAGGATCACCCTAACGTCACGCTTGCTATCCATCTGACACGGTTGCCAGCGATAATCCATTACAGTCGTCCCACCAGTCGAAGTTGTAACACCACAGGAGCCGTCACCCAACCATCAGGTCCACGGAGGTCACGGTAGTTCACCACATCATCGAGCACAATGTTCTGTCCTCCGGCAGTCAATCCGATCAGAAGCACCTTGAATGAGACCCGTGTGATATAGGTCGGATACCATTCCACATAGGCTTCTTCAGGGTCAGGCTGGGTGGTCCAGAAAGACAATAGCATGCGAAGCTGCTCGATGGGCATCGAGATTCCACCCTCGCCTTTCCATCGTTCTTCCACCACCACATCACGCAAATTACCGGGCCAGAGCACGTTGGCCGCACCAGTCAGCGTCCGACTCGACGCCCAGACCGGGGGCACAATCGCATCCGCATCGATGTTCACCCACTCATCAGGTTTGACTTCATACTCATACATCCCCAACGATGGATGTACGAGACGCCCTTTACCTGTCTCCACTGGAAACGTCGGGAACACTTCATCTGGTGCCACCAACAATTCCTCGGATAACCCGGCCACACCAAATTCTCCCATGCTCGTCATCAACATCGAGCCACTCGGCACGATAGGAATTCTTTGACGTGGACTTAAAATTCCGGGGCCTCCCACACTAATACTAGAGGGGGGTGGTAACCCCGGTACGAAAGGTAACGGTGAACTGGCGACCACTATACGTGGTGCCGCCAAATCAACGTCGAGAACGACAATATCTTCAGGACGTTCTCCAGCCGTGAGCGAATACACGACACGAATGACGTTCGGGGCATACAGCATCAGGTCGGGCTGAAAGGCATTGCCTTGCGCCACGATATACCCCTCTGCTGAGGCCACGGGATGCAACACCGTGTCATTACCTACGTTGTAAAGACACCACCATCCGTTCGGCGTCTCCAACATGCGGAGCCAGTAAATCGGAGTGGCTCTCGGATTCGGCCTCGGAACAAGGTCCGTCACCTTTGGGAAACCACCTTCAATCCACGAGGCTTTCCGTGAGCCTAGCAAATGAATGGAGGACGCATCCCCACCGGTCAGCAGCCACACCGCTCCGGTCATTTCATGAACGTCCCAATTACCAATGCCCTGATAGCTTCTCTTGATAGCAATCGATCCGTCTGAACCCACGCTCGTTACCGACAGACCCGCCTTCGGCAACAACTTACCCGTTGAACTAAACACACCATAGGCAGGATTACCACCAAGCCACGCAGCCCACACGCCTGATTTTGCACTCAGGTCGTTAGCTCCCTTGTCCGAGATTAGGACTTCTGAACTAAGGCGCACGTTATACGACCAAATACCACAGACCCCACCGGGGCAATTTTGGGCGATCACCGTGTCATCATCGAGCCAGTGAGCACCACCACCCGTGGGCCAGATTACCGTGCCTATTCCAGTCACCGATCCCCACGACACACCAACACTGCCGATACCTGCACACCATTCACCGTACTTGTTCAGGTAGGGCATTACACAATCTCCACGATCTTCATCGACAACGTCACGGGGTCCGTCACCCAGCCAATCGGATTACCGTCTTCATCTTTGTAGTTGATCACGTCATCGAACGTCATGCCCTGACCACCCACTGTCAGATTCACCGGCAGAACTTTCCATGCTCGGTCAGTCACGTAATTCGGACGCCACTGCACGTAGCCCACGTCAGGGTCCAGTGGCATCGTCCAGATGGCAATCAGCATCCGTAACTGCGTGATGGGCATCGCCAACCCACCTAGCGACTTCCACCGTTCCTCAACGACCACGTCTTTTAGCAGCCCCTGCCACAACGTGTTTGCCGTACTGACTAAGCCCTGAGACGACGCCCACAGTGGCGGAATGATAATGTCCTCATCCAGATTTACCCACTCATCCGGCTTCGCTTCGTAATCAAACGACCCTAGAATGGGATGCACGATACGCCCGTTCCCACGGGTCAAATAGATGGCTGGTTTCACGTGCATCGAGAACGTGACCACCGTCTCTGCCGCTTCCACGATATCGAACGTGCCTTCACTTTCCAGTGTTCTCACACCGGGGATGTGTCCAAACCCCCCATACCCTTGCCACAGGTCTTCAACGACTGGTCCTGCTGGGGCGTCGGGTTGCTCTCCCACCGGACCTTGGCTCAATACCTGCCAGTTAGACTTTGATGACAGGAACGACTCTTGGTCACCGTTCCACGCGACAAGTAGTGACCCATCTTCTTGTTGCTTCACGCAGTGGAAAAACTGACTCGTCGCATTCGTGATGAGATACCACACCCCGTTCGGAGCTTTGGCGATGAACCGATCATTGTGGTCACCACCCTGCTGCCCAACGAACCACGTCCCCGCCTGCGCCCACTTCACGATCCGGTAACCGTCTACTGTGATCGGTGACCCTCGGTCCTGCCACACAGGCGTGTAGCCAGCGGGACCACCCGCTGTGAAGTTCGCAATGCCTTCAATATCATTCGTGCCGGATGGGAACGGCCCAAGAAGTTCACCGTTCTTCCACACCCAGTACACCGACCGATCTCCACCCTCTCCACCCTGATACCACCCACCATCAGGGGCGAACCGACCGGGGTACGGACCCCGCCACGTAATGCCCGTGGGACGCACCGGCTGTTGGCCGGGAGTCATGATGAACCACGTGCCAAAGGACTCCGGAATATCAGGGTCTTCAGCCGACCCAAACCCCACAATGTTGTTGAACATGTCAGGGCAAATCGGCGTTACGTGAATCGTGTACGAAGCCGTCGTAAGCGCACCAGTACCAGAGTATTGGACAGTGTGCCCTTCACTGTCGAACCTCAAACCCTTGTTGTTACAAGCGCGATGGTGCATGGTTTACTCTAGTAGAACCACGAATCAAGTTCGCCTTCAGCAATACGTGGCGCACGATCCTTCGCCACCCATTGAATGGTGTTGGCGACAATCACCGCGCCTTCTTGTGTGGTGCCGTCATCGTTCTTGAAACATACGGAATCTACCGACCCACCACTTGGTACGTATTGGCTGTACCCCGGTTTCCGCAAGTAATGACCAAATCGAGCATCCACATCGTGCATCGCCGTAACAGCGGTGGCGGTGAACGCCCCTCGACCGTTCGGCTGCGTCATGTCGTATTCTTCGCCTTGCGTAAAATTCCATGTCTTGGTCGCCAGCACTTGATCCAAGATGTATTTCATGTTCGGCATTTCATTCGGGCCGTAAGTGTTGGTCCCACTTCCCGGATCGGGTTGTCCCGGTACTGGTCCTCCTGCCGTCAAGATGCCTGTTTTCTTGGGGTCCGGAGGAATGACGGGAATATCCTTGGGGTCCGGTCCATAGATAATCGCGGTCGCAATCACTCGGATGTGCCACTGCGCCAACCCCGGCAAGTTCACATTGAAATTGGGGAGTGTCGGCGTCGTGGGCGTACTACCCTCACCTACCGTCTCTCCGCTACCGTCGAGTGCATGGAACAGTGTGACTTCCACACCGGGGAACGTGATGCCTGCCACCGGCTGGCCACCACGCAGCACGAAGCTGGGGCCGATAGGCGTGTAGTTCTCCCATGCAATGTACGTCTTATGAGTGCTCGTATTGATCAGCAGAATCCAACCCCGTGGGTCAGTCTCCATGCCGATGACCCAGTCACCGAGTTGAACGCACCGGGTCAGTGAATGCCCTTCCAATACCTTCCGCCCAACCTGATCCGTCCACCCCGGCGCTCCTGAATCAAAAATCTGCACCCATCCTTGACCGGAGATGTAGTCACCAGTCTGGTCTACAGGAACCGGCTTCTCGACGCCACCAACTTTGTAGGCGTTAATGGCGTGAATCCAATATTCCACCCCCGTAATTGGATGGAACCCCACGTCATATGTGCCGACCGCTGAATCGAGATCAATCACCTGTGGTTCCGGTGGTGACGCGACGGGTGGTGTCCGCAACACACGATACGTACGGTCGTCGTTACCACGCACCAACGCGGTCAGCCCATCAGGACTGATGGCAATCGCATTCGTATGCGTCGGCATCTCAATCGGTGGGTCATCATCAAAGATGACCACCTGTGGATCAGGGGCAATCGACCCCCTCACATGGCCTGTCGGCCCGACTGCGATGTAGTAATCAGCCATTTATGCAGCCGGGAAATGAGTCCAGTCAGCCGATGCGGCTTTCATGCGTTCCACCGCTGTTGCAATTGATTGCCAATAATCTACCCCGTCCACCAACACCTCACCATGGAAACGGGCTTTCGAGAACAGCCACAACGACCCTACGTGAAACTCTCTAGCCAGATCCCAGACCCCGGCCATCATGTCCAAGACCTTCTGTTCCGTCAGTGCGTAATCTCCGGGGCCACGGTACTGGCAGTAGGCGGCAACCGCAATGTCCATGGGCACATCAGCATTCGCAAGAGCGTTCATGTTCGCTCGAACGATCTGAAGACTGGTCGAAACCTCTGCACCTTCGGTGGGGTAGGCAAAAACCAATCCACGTGTGCCTCCGGGTACATCGTCAGGGTCCAGTCCATACCCGTCGTGATATATCTCTACGGGCCACCCTATCGTCCCTGACAACTCCAGAGAAGGAACGAGGTCTTCTATCTGACTATCGTCCACGAAAATCGCTCTCACGTTGGAAGACAATTCCTCGGTATAGCTAATGATGCGTGGTCCCACCATGTCATCGAACATGCCAATACCAATCTGCTGTGTGGTGGTGGCGAAGTTTGGAATAATCGGGCCGGGACCGGGTGGTGGTTCTGGCAAATTGTAATCAATGTCGTAACCGTAACCATACACGTCGTACTGTGAACACAACACTTGAATAATCGTGTTTCCGTTGTGGTCAGACACAGGCGTGCCCATCAACATCCCGGAGCCTTGCACCGTGACGTTGAGGTTGTATCCGCCGACGCCTTCGTTCATGTCTCCCACGGCTTGCACCAGCACCGGAATTTGACGGCCCTGTCGTGGCGCTTTCAGTGGAATCGGTGTCGTCAACCGCACCGGAATCGGCACCTGTCGGAATCCCCGGATGTAGGACTGGCCCTGCCCAGTGACCGGATCATTGGGCAGTTGACACGCCACAAGAATTCGACGGTACAATGAATCCCACGCAATAGTGGCTCCACCCCACGCATCGCCATCTTTCGCACCTGACAACGAAGGAATCTTCACCGCTCCCAAAATTTCGCCACGGAAGTAATCAACCAAGACCAATGTCTGGTCGTTCAGCATTACATAACAACGCTGCTCGTCTTCTAAACAGACGGCTGTGATGCCCCGTGGCATCTCAATCGAATACAAAAACTTCCCACTGTTCCATTCAAATACACGCAACGATCCTGTTGAATCACCACTCAAGAAAAGAGGAGTCGTCGCCATATCATCAATAGCCGCCGCACCAAACCCCGAGATATTGAATCGGTTATCCGAAATAATCTCCGTGCCGTAGGTCCACGAGTCACCTCTCCCTGCGGGTTCATCGCCCACCGATGCCGTGGCTGTTGCTCCTAAGAACACTTCACGCATCGAACTACCGTAGAGATGAACCGCCCACATCCTCCCCCTACGGGACGTATACATGTTTTGAAATACGAGATAGTGAAGAAGAGGGGCAGACCGTGGATACATGCGTTTGATGAGTGCTCCGGTCTTCGCATCAAATCGCCACATGGCGTTCCCCGCTGGGTGCCATGACCGCTGACTCATCACCGCCCACAGGTAGATACTTTCTGGACTGTGCGGAGTCGCGTACTTCTCATCCAGTGAGTCTGTAAATGCTCTCGGTACCGCCATGCCAATAAACCAATGCAAATTCTCAACAAAAGGTGGCTTATTCGGCTTGTAATACACCCCGAGAATGGTCGGGTCATCATATTCCCCCAACACCCGGTACGGAATCGGGGCTGTCCGAAAGACTTCCATTAACATGCGACCCTCGCCAGCACTTTCGATTCACCCGTCTCCCCGATGAGATACTGCACCCGAGCGATGGCATACCCGTCCGCATCGGTTTTGGTCTGGGCATCCAGTAACAAACCCTTGCCCTCCACGAACCAGTTCACGAACTCGCCTTCGGCTGGGTCGTCCTGATCGCCAAGTAGCTGCACGCGATACGTGATTACCTGTCCAGACTTCGGCACTCCGTCAAACACTTCGACCGGAAGTAACTGGGTCGGATTCACTTCCAGTGCCCAAATCTTCAGAGAATACGTCCACGGTTCTCCCGTAGGTGGCGATTCATCCTCATCCAATTGATGACCAGACACCAGCACGCCAAATTCCGGGGCATACACCAACGCTTCGCACGGCATGCCGATGTTGTAGACAGGAGATACGACCTTCCGTATCTCTGTATCGTAGAAACATCCGGCCCCATTCCCTAACACCGTTCCCGGCACCCAAATGTCCGTATCTGATCGACCGGGTCTCACCGAAGGATTCGTCAGCGGTAACAAATCCGACTCAACCACATCTTGCGTGCCTCCCAGTACGATGTGGTGAATCCTTCCGAGGCTAACAAACACCCGACGATCTAACAACTTGATGTAATGTGCCCCGATGGAATCATTCACTTCCATGTGGTCATCAGGATGCGTCTGCTGAACGGCAAAGACCTTGGGTTCATACATCCTCTCGTATCCGCCACTCATCCAGAGCAGACGTTGTCTCGACGGCCACCAACTCCACGTCCGATTGTGGGTCATACGTCTGCGACAGACGCCATCTAACGTGACCAAATGCACACCCGACGACTCATACTGACTAAAATGCCCAGAGCACAGCAACCCCACCCCCGGATACCAATACTGCACCGTCATATCAGCGGCTTTGTTGCCGCTGGCATCAATGAACGGGAAGGTGGCGAGAAGTCGAAGTGCCATCAGAGTACGTAAGCCGCACCAATCACAAGGGTTTCTACAAAACCCTGAGCATCCACCCGACACGAGCACCGACCGAGCTTGTCAGTAAACGTGGTGAAAGGCGTCAGGGTCGCATGCCCTTCCAGAAGTCGCCAATCAATTGTCTTGTGAGGTTCCCCAATAAAGCACAGAATGCACCCGCCATTGTCCAACATTTGGCCTGTAATGTTGAAAATTTGCGGGGTAACGACCACCGCAACAGCCGAGCAGATCGTCTGGTCAAGATTCATCCGTTGCCGTCCGTCAACGTGAAAGTGGTCACCGTGACAGTGGTACCTTCATCTATGTCTACTTGACTGAGCACCATCGAAACACTGCCTGACAGGCCCACATCACCCTGAGCATGCACCGTGTCGTCACTCTTGAGTAGCCGGAAATGTGTGGCGATGCCTCCGGCCTCTGCCACTCCAGACCACGTCCCAGACTTTGAGACGGCTCCACTCGATCCACTGGTCAACCAGTTCGACGGTAACGTCATCTCACAGAGCAACAGACCTGTCTCTGCCGCCGCCACATTCGCAGGAATCACTCCAGCCAGAATACGGAGCTTGGGTGACGTGCCCAGCGTGGCTTCTACCTGATTGACTCGGGCGTTGCGGAGCGTGTTACTGAATTGAAGTCTCGCCATCACCGTCTCCCGTGCTGACGCACGACTTCATGCTCCAACCAGTCTCGCATCGTCATGTTCAGGGCGTCAGGATGAAGCGCAATGGTCATGTTGCCGTTGGTCGCACCCGGTACCACGGCTGACGCGCCAGCATCGGTCATAACCATCCCACCACCGGCATACCGTCTTGGGATGACTGGTCCTGCGGCAATTGATTGCAACGCCACCACGCCACCCAGTGCAAAGGCCGGTGTGATCCTGCCCAGTCGGATACCTTCCAACACGGGCATCCACTTGGCGGCTTTCGACGCAGGCATGATGTGCTCACCGGCTGACACCATGGCCGGGATCGAATCGCTCGTGCCTGTGCCGGGGCCATTGACTGGACCACCTCCAGCAAGGAAGGGTGTAGGTACGACACCCGGAAGTCCAAGTCCACCCGACTTACCCCCACCCCCACCACCTCCGAAAATACGATTCATTAACGCATCGACAAACTTAAACAGACCTATCTTGGCGAACAAGCGTTGAGTGAACGCGGTCATAAAGACATCGACAATCTGGTTCGAAATACTCCTACCCAAATTGATCCATGCGTCCCCGGCCTTCTTGAAATCAGTAATGGTCTGCGTCAATGCGTCAGAGAACCCCTTTACAAAATCTTCTTTGAGTGTCTGACCATAGCTCTCAATACCCGCTCGACCTTCTTCAATGGTCCCTTGCAGCCCGAGCACAGCGGTTTCCAAGCCCAACACTTCTGCCTGCGCCTGCCGCAATGCAGCGTTCGCTTTCAGCATAAATTCGTTGTCAGCGGCAAACCCAGCAGTTATCAATTTGTCGATATTCGCTTGCGCCTGTTTCACTTGCAGGCGTTTCTGCGCTAATTCGTCTTCTTTGCCAGCCTTTTTTGCCGTATCAATCTCTATCTGTCTGTTAGTCAGTGCATTCCTCGCCTGCATCGCTTCATACGTGGTGAGAGCACCGAGTTTTTCTCCAATGGCAATTCTTTGCTTGGCAAGATCCACTTCAGCCTGTGACACGTCCAAATACGCCGATTTGGCTTTCGTAGCCTCAATTTCAGCTTGTGTTCTTCGCTCTTCAAACTCTATTTGCGTCTTCAACGTGTTCAACACCAACTCGGCCTTAGCGATCCTCTCAGCTTCTATGTCTCCACCAAGTGCCTCTACCCGCAACAGATACTGATTATTCAACGCATTCAGAGCTTCTGTTTCACTCCCATAGGCAGAAGCAGACGCCAATGCTGCATCGGTTCGCTTACGATCAAACGCCAAAATCGCGTTACGTTCTTCCGCGTCAAACGCAGTAACTGACGTGGCTCTTTGGTTTACTACCTGACGACGTTGTTGCTCAGCTTCTGCAAGAGCTTCCCGTGCCGCAATTCGTGTTGGTTCATCCTGACCACGAACTTGAACGACTCTCCGTTTCATCGCCTCGACGTTCTGAGTCGCCAACATCAATTCGATGCCATACGCATCGCTGGCTGCTCGACGTCGTCGGTTGTAGTACTCCTGAACGGACAGCAACCCACGCTCTAGTGACTCTTTATTGATCGTCTCCGCTTGTTCATTCGCATTCTTTTGGATATCTAACTGTTCTTCCAGACTGCTCCTCAACTGTTTCTCAACAGCCTCAAAACGTGCTTTACGAATCGCAGTCAGCGGAGCCAATACGGAGCGTTCACCTTCTTCTGCCCTCAGACGTGCTACCTGTTCCAAATTCTGCAACAACTGTTCATCTTTGGGCGTCAACGTAACGGTGCGTCGTATCCTCGCCATCTCCTCATCAAAACCCTTCAAATCTGAAATGAGGCCTGGAGCACCCGACATGACTTTGGCTCCTTCAATACTAGCCAAAGCCTGATCACGTAATCCTCGTAAATCATCAGAGAGAGTTGTAAGGCCGGGTTGTCCCGGTGGCGCGACAAATCTTCCATCTGCCCCAGTACGCCCCATACCTGCCGCACGAGCCGCGCTAGTTCGGAGCTTATCGAGGGCATCAAGTATCACTTTCAATTGCCCACGCTTCTCGTCAAATTCTTTCGTCGTGATAAGGCCATCTAGAATATTGACCTTCAACAACTTCGTCTTGGCGTCATTCGACGCTGAAACAAGAGTGTTCAAATCTTGTTCAAACTTCGACCGTCTGGCATGGGCTTCCGATGCTGCTAAGGCTTCAGGATCGGTTTGTCTACTTTTTTCAACGAGGTCGTCCCGTTGCTTGAGCAACCTCTTCACTTCCTCGGACAACTTCTTTAGTTCTTCTTCGGTGCGCTTGATTTCTGAATATTTACCGGCTTTATTAGCCGCTCCGAATGCCGTTTTGGCAAGTTCCTCAGCTTCTTTGGCTTCTGCCAATTCAGCCGTTTTATCATTCAGTTGCTGCTCCAGCCGTAGAGATTCCTCACTACGTTCTCCGGGGGCTGGAGCCTTGACCTTAATAATGCCGAGCTTTTCAAGCCACTCGATCAATTTCTTGATTTTGGCGATTTCTACGTCTATCGCCAGATCAATAATGGACAGCCCAAGTTTCACCTTATTGACAGGATTACCGGGCAGTTGCTCCATTACCCTGAACAGAGCTTCCATATTGATCTTCAGTTGCGTGATGGAATCACTAAAAGTGTTTGCCGCGTTCGTCAACACCTCCCATGTCTTGTCACCAATACCAATCCTCGTCAGCGCACTAAAAGCATTCCTGAGCTTATCGATGACCGAAGACACCATCGTTCCGACCGATGTGAACTTCACCAGAGCAACGGTAAACGCTCCAAATGCTGTTACTGCCGCAACTATGCCAGCGATCCATCCAATCAATGGGAGTCCCAATCCTGCAACAATTGGAACAAGACCCGCCCATGCCGCACGTAGCACCAACGAAATTCGACTGGCTTCAAGTAACCACAGACCGAGTGTCTTCAGCCACCCCACTACCGACTTAATACCGGTAACCAACCGAGTTTCTTTTTCAATGGGAAACAACAGAAATTGCCCAGTCTGTGTGACAGCATTAGTCGCTTGAGCACCTCGTAACAATTGCAACGCGGCAATCCAAGCGTAGGTCGCTCGTGTCGCTTTCACAATAGCTTCAGCCGAACTGAGCACGCTCGTCGTCAGCGTTGTAACGACCGTAATGAGATGTGCCCAGATCGCTCGACCCGTCACAATAGCCCAGTACGCTCCGTACGCGGCAACCAAGGTGTAAATAGCTTGACGGTACTTGATGATGACTTCGACAACCTGAAAAAACCAATGCGCCAGTGTTCGTGTAACCGTGGCTAGCCTTTCAGCCCAATCCATATTGGTACTACTAGCAATCGCCAGATCCTGCATCTTGGACAAAAACAACGACAGTTCCGAGATGATGGCGGAATACGCTGGCAACAGATGCTTACCAATTTCACTCCGCAAGTCTTGTGTATACCGAGTCAACGACGTCAACTGCTTGCCGACGTTCCCCATCGCGGCTTCGTAGGCTCCTTCCAGCCCACGGGCCTTCTCGATGACAGCGATCATCAAGGATTCCTGTTTTTGCCGCTGTGACAGAGCATTGACTGACGTCTTCAACGAATTTGCGAACTTCGCTTCGGCTTCTGTGCGGGAAACAATGATGCCCATATGCCGCAGGCCCAACGTATCCAACTGCTGAATGTTGACCAGCAACCGTTGGAAGGTCTGCGACGAGTCCATCCCAGAAACAACGGCCAAATCCTGTGACGCTCGGGCCAATTGTTCTGCGAATTCGATTTTCAACCCGGCTTGCAGGAACTGCGTCAGCGATTGATTGGCTGACTGTGCAGTGATGCCCAAACGCTGGACACCTCGGGACACTTTATCGATCTGTTGTTCCGTATACCCGGCATTGAGGGCCACCACGTGCAATACGGTATTCAGAACTTCTGTTCTTGCAGCAACATCTGCAATGTTTTTTATAAACCGAACACTCTGGTAAGCTAAAAACCCTCCAGCTAAAAACTGTATAGCTCTCCACGTTTTATTGACGGCTTGTTCAAGTGTCAACATCTTAGGAGCCGCAGCCGCTGCCGCCGCCCCTGCCCCAGTAATTCCAGCCGCTGCATTACCTGACGCTGCCGCTAAGGCATTGGCTGCGGCTATTGCCGCTGCGGTGTTCCCAGTGCCCCCACCAATACCCCCCGCTGCTACGCCTGCCGTGGCTGCTTTGAGTTGGAGTGCCGAAAGAGCTTGAGAAAGTTGATTGACCTGACCCAGCATCGTTTGCAGAGCCGTGCCATTCTGCAACACACTGATCAGAACTTTCAGTTCCATCGCGGAGGACGAGCCGTTACTCATCTAGTCGTCTCCCTGTAAACTTTCCAGAAACTGCTTAAATATCTTCTGGTCAGTCCCCTGCGAATGACGAATCGCTACCGTCAACGCATGCAACTCACTCTGCTGACGAGCAACAATCAGATCCGCGTACACCTGTACCGCTCTCATCGAGTAGCCCCAGATGTCCGCAAGACGATGCCCATGAGCGATCAGCATTTCTACTGAGGTTGCAAGGCCATCGGAGAAGGCATCGGTTGGGTCAACTGTTCGCCTTTTTCGTTGAGCTTTTGCAACAGAGTTGTCACCTCGGATAACAACTCTCTCGCTTTTTTTGGGTCGGGTACCGACGCCTTCCAGATTTCGGACAATGCAATCAATTGCACGGTCGCAGGCATACGCTTCTCTACAACCGGGGCGGAATCCGGTTCATCAGAAGCCAATGCAATAATCTTAGCGACAACTTCAGGCGCGGTGAGCAAGAATGGACCAAGTTCTTCCGTACTCATCTTGCCTTCAAGTCCTGCCGCATACAACGGTAGAAACACTTCTCTAGAATCGATAAACAAGCCCACCATCTCACGGAGACTCAAAGCTCTCACCATGATCTGCTGGTCTTCAGAAATATCGACGGGTCGTGCGAGTTGAGCTAGGTCCGCTATCTTAACGGTTTGCTTGGCCATACAACTCCTTTGTTGGCCGACGAGTATAAAAATGGGGTAGGTGGCACCTGCCACCCACCCCGTGTGAGCACGAATCGTTCCTAGTTGACCGCGTTGTCAGGAGCGAACTTCAACTTCTTGATGCTGAAGTAATTCGAACCCGCCAGCCGCGTATCGTCCTTCAGAACCGAACCCTCGATCACGAACTGACCGAACGTGTCGGACAACAGGGCGAGTTCCTTCAGCGGATCGTTGCTGAAGCGGAACACGTCCACAATGACTGGACTGTTCGACTCGATGGTGTTCAGACCTTCGAACCGCAGCCAATTGTCGGTGATCGGACGGGTCATAGCCGATACGAGATACTGCTCGGCGTACTGATAGGTCACCGTAAGTGGGTCACCGGCAGGGTCGATGGGCGATGCCTGTTGGAATTCAGCAAAGTCCATCGCCACACCGTCGTTCAACATGATGGAACCCGCTGCCGGATTCAACTTGTAGTCCCACGGCACGGTGCCATCGGTGTACATCGTCAGTGGCGTGCCGTACTGCTCAACCACCACCGCACTCACGTCGATGTAGCGGAGCGACGTGACACGACCGGGGAAGCCCATGATGTCTTCATCAGTGGCCGTCCCTGCCGGAATCAGAATGTCGTCGCCGCGAGTGGCCTCTGCAAGGTTCTTCGCGTTCCAGTTCTCCACGGTGATGGAGCACGTCACGTTGACTTCGGTCTGGAGTCGAGCGTCAGTGGCCCTCTGGCCGTCCTGTGACCCCTTGTGGTTCACGACTGTCGTGGCGATGCCCAGTCGCATCTCAGGACAGTTGCCGATGGGACGCAACCCAATCGGATTGCCCGTGATGGGGTCACGACGCCCCACCATGATTACGCCTTGGCCACTGAAGTACCAGTTGGCCGCATCAAAGGTGCTCATACTGTGTCTCCTCTATGCCTTTTGAAGCTAGCGGCCAACTTTGGGCTTGCCGGGACCGGGTTTGTCGTTCCGGTCGTCACCACGACCTTCGTCTTCCTTGGCGTCTTCACGCTTGCCACGGAATACGACTTTCCCCAAGACACGGCTTTCCTCTTCGTCCACTTCTTGCGACTCCATCATCAGCGGTGCAGTGGCGACTCCCGGATGACGGTCATACCACGTCACAAGGACTTTCTTGCCTGCCAGCGACTCGGTGCAGACGAATCCTGCACTAGCTTCTGCCGTGCCGCCTGAGAACACGGCACCCGACACCGTCACGGCGGTGCCTACCTCGGTCAGCGTGTAGGCGTTGCCTGCGGTACCGGGCTGACGCACCTTGAGGCGCACCTTCGTCATCGCTGGCGGTGAGGCTGTGTCGGCTTCCACGGTGGCCGTCAGGCTGCTATCACCCGACATGATGGCCTTGGCCAGCCTGTCAGCCATCTCTTCGGCGTCGTTGCCGCTGGGCGTAATGTCGATGGGCACCACACCGGGAGGTGTGTTGTAGCTGGGATGCACGTAGACGTCTTTGAACGTGTATACACGACCATTGACCGTCACGGTGTTCCCGTCCACGGCGGTGGTGAGACACGTGATCACGGCTTCAGCGTTGCGCCCCTTCACGCTCAGTGTTGAAGGGTCAATCGATGCCGGGGTCGTCAGATCCACAGCCGCACCGATATGGTCTTCAGGGTCCATACCCGGCACGACCATTACCGTACCCGCCGCTGCTCCATCCACGACGGACTGTCTCATGCCTTGGAGTTCGGCAATCGCTTGAGGCAAAGTGTCGGGAATGCCCGAACCACCAAACCCCAAGTTACGTGCATTTACCATACTCATCAGCGTTCTCCTTTGAACCTGACAACCTACTCGGCTGCACCAGATACTGTGCCACTCGTTGCACTCAATTGCAAGACCTTAATATCCCCAAAATCTTTCACCCACTGGCGCAAAGCCGTGGCACTGGTCAATACGTGCTTTACCTGATAATAGCGTTCTGCTAACGTGCCAACCGGTCGAATACTCTTCTTCCGGTGGTAACCATACCACCCCACATGTTGTGCATAGGGAATCGGTGGCCACGCAATCGAATGCCCGATCAAGACACGACAGAACAGCCCATCCTGCTCGCAATCAAACTTTGACGGGGCAAACCGTGTCTTGCAATACATCCGAAGATTGTGAAAGTACGCCACCTGACAGTGCGGCACAATCAACCCCAGCATCTCCCGCCGAAAACACACACCGAGAGACGCATACGGGCCGTATTGTGGCTCTTTAATGACGCCGATGCTGCATCCCAGCGTCTTCGCCGCATGTGCCGTCCAATGCCACTGAAAGAACTGCGGATGAACCATCACGTCGTCTTCAATCATGAAGACATACCGCACCTGTGGCTCATAAAAAGCGTCCTTGAACGCCATCAAGACGTTGAAACTGTTCCCGTGGAACGGATGGGGATTACGAAAGCCCACTTGAATGTTTAGGTGAGGAAACTTGTCTACGACTTGTTCAATTTCCTCCCGAGGTGTCGTATGCCCAACGTGTGCATCCGCATACACCATCACCGACAGGTGTTTACTATCTGGGCTACGCGCAATATGCTCCAAACACAGCCACAACATCTCGGGTCGGTCATACGTTGGGACGATTACGCGGTCTTGCACAGAACGCCCACACCCATCGGGGTCATATCTTCATGCACCACGGTAGCATTGACGGTCTTTACGAAATCTTGGTATACCGTCAGTAAATAGGGATGCGACGGGTGATTAAGGTCATCGAACACCAACAGCCCATCCGGCATCAGCAGTCGCCAACAGTCGTCCAGATCCTCTCTGGCCCCCGCCGCACTGTGGTCACCATCCACCAGAATCAAATCGAACTGGCCGATAGCCTTCTTCAACAGATCATGCGAATTACCGCTGAGATACGTAGTCGGATTGGTGTATTTCAAGTCCCGCAACAGACGCTCGATGTGCGTCGGACCACCAAACGACTCGCCCCCATACTCACCACCCCACGTATCACAAAGCGCCAACCGATACGGGAAGTGCTGAGACAGCACCACCGCCAATGAATTGCCGTAGCGGACCCCCACCTCCAGATAAGCAGCCACCTTCCGCTGCGATGCAATTGATTGCAACACATTCCACAGGGCTACTTCATGTCCGTAATTTGTGAAGGTCACTGATTTACCAACTTATCCAACGCCACATTGAACTGTTTGACATCTTCATCGTATGACGTTCGGGCGTCGGCACTCAACCGATCTATCTCGGTCTGTTCCATCGCCATGACATACTTCACGGCTTTTGCCACATCTCCCGGTAATACCTGATGCAACACTCCTGCGTGGTGCGGTCTGACCCCCACACTGGGCACGTAAAATGCGGGGCATATCTCATTCATCGGTGGGGCATTAGTCGTGATCAGAATCTGCCCGGTGCTCTGCGATTCATGCAGCACATGACCGTACCCCTCATACGCGGACGGCATGACATGGCAAAAGTGCGAATTCATCAAGTGAATCAATTCTTGCTCGGAGACTCGGGCAACACCACCCGATTTTTCGCCAACCACGGTCAACGGGACACCGGCCTGATGACACCCGAAAATCACGGCCTGTGTGTTCTTGAACGAGGATTTCCCAGATACATGGAGGAATTTGCGTTCCTTCGGGATGCCCGGTCGGGCCAAGTCTTTGGCCACCCATCCAAGGTACTGGCATCGGTTGCCCACTTTCGCTTGGAAAATACGCTCACAGTCGTGTGTTTTTGCCAGAATCTTGTCCCAGCGATACTGATCCCACATCCCAAACCACCACTCGGGATGTGGCATCGCCCACTGGACCTTGGCGGCTCGGAAAGCGAGAGGTGTCACCACCTCATCGAAGATATTGATGTCAGCCGGTGGCACCACCAACGGCTTGGCGTTGAACTGCACACCATGCACCGAGTGCCCACGGGCCTGCAATGCCTGCTTCAGCAGTTCATAGTTCCGCTGAAGTCCCGCGCCATTGCTGAGGTTGGATATGTAATTAAATCGCACAATGCCCCGCAATTTTGAGAATATGAGCGATAAACTCCTTTGAATTTTCAGATCCCTTCAGTTCATTACACGTCCAGCAACACGGCACACTGTTACTGACGGTATACCCCAAGGCATTGTCCATGCGATCAATGCCGTTGAACAGGTACACCTCTCCTGCATAAGACTTTGACTCGCGTGAAGGTGAAGCGCCACAATAGAAACATACCGCAGACGTTAGTATCTTAAAAGCATCTTCGGACAATTCAAACGTATGCCCCCGCGTCTTCGCAGACAGCCGATAGGTGCCTAACACAATCCGAAAAGCCGATCCCACCTTTGCAACCGCTGGACGCTTCTGACCCTTTCGTTTGAAAGTCGTAGCCTTAGCATTTGCAGCACTCGTTTCTTTCCGCAGACACCCACAACTCGCCACGTTCCCTGATCGCAAATTACTTGCAGCCACAGTCTTCATGGCCCCACAAACACACTGGCATCGCCAACCTTCTTCGACCTTGGCTTTGACAATCAGCCGACCAAACTGCCGCCCTACCAAGTCACCTTTCAACGCTCGGCTGGACCGATAGATTTTCAGCATGTGGCTAGATTGCTGACAATGTTGAACCGCATGGGAAAGCCGATGGTAACTCGGTTGGGGGCATAGGCGTGTAGCTCATCTTCGTGAGTGACTTCTTACTGGTCTGATAGTCATGCACTCGCGCCACCATCATATGGCCACCAGACACCGACGATACAAACCGTTTGGCTTCACGTGCGGCCTGACGGAAAAATCGAATATCCTCACCAATCTGCAACGACACAAACGGATGACCACGCCACCAGTCCCTGCGGTAGCACAACGACGTACCCAGTGCGAACCAATTGGGCGACCGCATATGCCAGTGGTAGAGCCTGCCATCCCGCACGTCATAGAACAACATGTCGTGATAGCCCGTCAACACCCCAAACTCACCAAGCCGTGTGACCTGATCTGTCACACGCTCCGGGGCTGACCAATCATCCGAGTCGAAATGGCAGATGATTTCTCCCTTGGCGTATCTGGCACACAAATTCCGCATGTCCCCCGTGGTCCGCTTCCCTGCCACCCGACCGTACCGGATCGACGGATCATCTGGGGGAATCAGTGCCTCGGTCCCATCGTTCCCGTTGTCGATGATGACTAACTCTTTATGTGGGTACGTCTGCGACTGATAACAACGAATAGCCTGCGGGATGAACGCCGCACGATTCTTCGTCGGCAATATGCAGGAGACGAGCATACGAGGGCTACTTACAGTTGGCGGGAAAAAATGGATGGGATGGACTGGTCGCTGTGCCTTCATGGGGTAACTGCGTCGGCAGACTCCACCGCTGCACCCAACACACTGCACCCGACCTCAGCGCGGCTGGCGCTTCTACCATAAAGTGCCAGAAGTGCTGAGTCACCGTGCTACGCTTCCCCATGAACATCAGCCGCATCGCGTCCAGATACTCAATCGCTCGGACCTTCTTCTGGTTCGTGGCGTGAATCTCGTCTCCACGCTCCACCAACACAAAAGCCAGCACAATCTCGCAAGACAGTCCCACTTTCGCGGTGGGTCCACCCTCAGACATGGACCGCATGCCTTCGTAGACGATGCCTACAGCGGGATACGCTCGGACACCCTTCAGCACATCGAGCAAGTCGTTCTCATCGTAGGCGACCACCACCTTACCCGTCAGGTTGACCGGTGGGGCGTTCAACGTCAGGAGTCGGGTGCTAGCTTCCTCCAACACTTCAGTGAGTTTGGACATTACAGCAATCCTGACGTGGGAGAAGCACGACCAATACTCCCTTGATTGGCTCCTTGCTGTAATCCCTGTGCGATGCGTCGAATGATGACTTGGGCCATCAGGTCCATATCCTCAGCCGCAAACCCTAAGAACTGACGCTGCGGGAAGCCAATACCAAACTGATGCTTCTCCGCATAGGGGAACCCTTGGGGCGACGTGACGTTCGTGCCAATCGCTCGGGTGTGCTGGCTCTCGGCATACAACTGGATGCTACGAAACAACTTGCCCGTATCGAACAGCGTCCCACCCCCTCGGCCACTACGTGCCCTGCGAAGCGCGGCCTGCGAGGGTGGCCACTTCGTTCCGTCTGGTGCTTGTTCAATCAGGAATCGAGACCGTAGCCGGTTGTAGATGACGGCAGCACCCTCATCCAGTATCTTCACCGTGTCCAGTGCTTCGCCCAGCCCACGGATGGATTTCTCCAACCCCTGCTGACCCACGACGGACACCGTGAGCAGTCTCATTTCTTGAGCTTCTGCTTCTTGATCTGCTTCGCGGCCTTCTGCTTCGTCACCTCGGCAGGAGGTTCCACGATAGACTCCGGTTTATCTCCGGGAATTGGCTTCTCAGAGTTTTTCGACTCCGACTCCGACGTTTTGCTGAGATTCTGGTTCTTGGGCTGCATCAGATGGACCTGAAGGTGAATCCCTGTGTCCGCATGTACGGCTGCAACAGCAGATTCGCATGGTCAGTCAACGTCTGGTACTGCGACTTGGCCTCATTACTGCGCTTCGTGGTCTGCTGCGCGTTAAACACCATCGGAACGAGCGACATAATAGCTTCGTAGATCGGATCGGGGATTGGCTCCTGTGGAACCAATTCGGCTTTCCAGTATGCCGCATTCGTGGGGAACGTACCGACTGGGGGGACGCCGATACACCGGTAGGCAATCCCGGTATAGGCCACCACATCATCGATGGCGTACTGCTGGTCAGCGGCCCATACGGTGAGGTCATCAACAGGGTAGGGTCGGGTGCCATCTTCGAACCCCGTATCACACTGAATCCGGATGTAGTTATCTCCGTACGTCTCCGCATCGACGTACAGATACCCCTTCTTGTAGTCGAACTTCATCAATGTCGAATCGATAGTTGAATGCGCGGTGAACGGGCCGTAGTCGTTCGAAAACGTCACCGTCTGCGGCACGTCTTGTCGGACCAAGCCACTGGGCACTTCCAACCGATACAGGCCACCCGGAGCGATGCCTGAGAAGGCTTGGGAGTCGATAAAAAACCGACAGTCCTGTGACTGACGAGACAGCTTCCCATCAATCACACGTTCAACGTGCAACTGGGCCGAGACGATGCCCGACGACACTACGTCCTCAATCCCAGCCAGATCCGCACTGAGACCCATTCGCAGGATCACATCCTGCACATCCACGAACAGCGGCGTCTGTGGGCGTCTCATCGGCTAGACCGTGATATCTCCACCCTCAGTCTTCCCCAAAATGTCTTGAATCTCGCTGTCGTCTCCCACCTCAATGCGCTTTCTCGGTGGAGAGAAATGGACAGGTTCATCAGGAATCCCGGCCTGCACACCCGTCGCATCCACGACCTCGTTCTTGGGTGCTACTCTGGGCTTGGGTGCCTGATACAGTTTCCAGATGGGACGACCGGTGTCTGTCTCGGCCAGCAACTGCATGGCGTCCACGGTCCTGAAGCGGTAGGGTTTACCCTTCTCGTACGTCTCACCCTGCCACGTGTACTGGGTATACAAAGCCAATTCCAACACGGTTGTATCCGGCTTTACCGCAGGTTCTGGTGATTTCTCAATCTTCTCTGTCTTTAATGCCATTACATCACTCCTTGATTACGTGAGGAACGCGGGAAGTCGTACAGGCGTCGGTTCCGGCTTCGGTGGCTTTCCATGAACCTTCCACACCGGACGTCCATGATCCATTTCTTCCAGTTTCACCAACGCTTCTTCCGGGGAAAAGATATATCGCACACCCTTCACATACTGCACCCCCTTGACTCCCGTCACTGGTGGCGACAGCAGACCGACAGTATACACATCATAGATGGCCAACTCCAGTTGGGTGTACTGGGAAGGGTTTGGTGGCCTTGGTGGTTTGTCTGGTTTGAGCGGTACGTCAGTCATTGCAATCAAGTGCAAAAGGGACTCCCCCTTGCGGAAGAGTCCCTTGCAACCTCACGACTGGTGACTACCGGCTTCCGGTAATGCCCGTGTACTTGACCACCGCGTTGACTTCCTCGATGGCGAAGTCGATGCGGCAGGTCAGCACGATGATGAACACACGGGCACGAATGTCCTTGTCGTACTCGATCATGATGTTCCGCTGAATCCCGAAGATGAGATTCATCGGATCGGTGAACAGGCCCTGCGGTCCCGGCATCAGGGCGACCGGGGTCACCTTGGAACCGTAGATGTAGACCGGGAGCAGACCCTGCACCTGTGCGTCACCGAGTGCGGTCTGACGAGCACCGTACTGGTCACGGATTTCCGTCTCGTTGTCCACGGACACGAAGTGCGACATGGCACTGCGGTTCCGGAGATACCGGGTCGGCATGGTCTTCAGTGCGGCTTTGACCGCCGCCTTGTCGAACACGCCACCCACGTTGGTCACGTTCGCGGTGGCCAGCTTCAGATAGCCGTCCTGAAGAGCCAGATAGGCGTCCGCAAGGTTTGCGGTGTCACCCTGAATGCCAAGCTCTTCCAAGTCGAGCGCGGCACGCTCGGCCAACAGGTCCACGATGGTCTGGTGCAGACCACCCGCGCCGGTCTGCAACGGCACGTTGATGTTGCCCTTCTCGATGTTGTCCTCGATCACGTCGTAGGGCAGATGGACTTCAGCGATGACTTCTTTCGTCGCCAAGTTCACCTGTCCAAGATCCGGCTTCACGCGATCCGAATCAGCCATGGCGGTGGCGCTGATCGCAGGTCGCAGCACTCGGGAGCCGAAGCCGATCTTGTTGATCTTCATCTCCGGTGCGCCCATGGCGACCGTCCGGATGGAAGCCAACAGGGTGGGCTGGTCAATGAGCGTACGGATGAAGCGGTCGGTCTGCTCCGGATTCAGCTTGCCAGCCGTCGCCAGATCCGCAAGCGCCATATCCGCTTTTTGGATAACTTCCTGATTCGTCATGTCATCTCCTACTACAAAACGGTGAATGGTGGATCTGGTCGTTACCGACGACGACGCAGAAACGCGGTGTCGAAATTGCCCGTCCGAGGATCATCGTCCTTCTGCACCCGCATACGGGCTGGTCCTGCGGGGCGATCTTCGGAGACAACGGGGGCAACCACCGTACCCTTCAACGTCGCTCCCAAAGTGTCAGCTTTCTGTACCACGTCGTCAAGCACTTTCTTCTGGCTGGCCTGTTCGGTGACGACACCTTCCAACTTGGTCGTCAGCGTGGTGAACTGCGCCGTGGTGCTATCGTTCAGTGCCTTCAACGCGCCGAGAATGTCCTGAATGCCGGTGTCAGCCTTCTTGGTTTCATCCTCTTCGGGGCTGGCTTCTTCCGGTGGACCCTTCTGGTCATCTTCCTCATCAGCCGGAGCCATCTCAGACGGCGGATGGGACTTGAGACGCTTCTTCCTCTCGGCCTCCGACTCACCGGCCAGTTTCGGCGGCAACTTGGGACTCTTTTTGTCGGCCTTGACCACGTCTTCCGTCTTCACGTCTTCCTTCACCGGCTCCTCGTCCTCTTTCTTGTCTTCGCAGGAGCACTTCTTGACGATTTCAGCAATGGCCTCGTCCAACTGGAACGCTTCCACCGGGAGCGTGATCATCTGCTCCATGTACTGGGCGTAGCTGGTCAACGCGGCCTGAGCATGGTCCTGTGGTGTGTCCGACTTGGCAACCTTCAGCATCTCGTCGTACAGATTCTGAGTGGCCAGCTTCAGATCGGGGAAGAACCCGTGCTCCTCGATCTGGTCACCCATCCATCCCGAGGGAATCTGAAAGTTGGCGACGGATACCAACGACTGATCGCTCAGTCGCACAAGCTGGACTTCTTTCGGAGCATCCGTCTGGGCGAAGACCAGCGTCTCGTCGCCATCGGCTTTCTGAACGCGATCAATGCGGAACCCGTGCTTCTCGATGGCGTCCCGCACTTGTTTCGCGGCGTCCTCGTTTTTCTGGGCGAAGACCACGATTGCCGACACAAAAGGCTTCGCCACCTCTTTTCCGTCCGACTTGAATACTCGCGTCAGATCAATACCCATCTCGTTCTCCTTCTCACGCTTCAACACTCGGAACGGAATACGTGTGGCGGCTCGATCTACCAACGAAATAAACCGCACATCCGCATCACGCAACTGTTTCAACTTGGTCCGAAAAATCGGCATGATCCTACCTCAAGATTCGGACGTTATCAACAGAACTAAATCGATGGCGATGACCTTGACTGTCTTGGGTATGCGTCCCCGCCACGATGGTATGCGAATGGCCATTGACCACATCCGTCAATCCACCCTTGAACTGTCCCTTTTCGTCATAGGTGACGAAGAATTTATGCTCATGACCGTCATCACCCTTACTGGTCAACCCTGACACGACCGGAGGAATTTCAATCTCCACATCCGTATCGTGTCGGGACACGAGAGCTTCCATGCTGAAACCGTTGATTTCGCCCTTCTTGATGGACGACCACAAAGTTGGGTCGGGGATATGAACACCAATCACCCATGAATCAGGTAGGAACCGTGTGTCGGATGCGTCCGAGACGAACGACTCTACAACACTCGCGCCCTCAACAATCTTATTACCGTGCATCAAGTCGATCTGCTTCATCTTACCAGAGCGGATAAACTCATGGGCCATTTTCCGAATTTCCACCACCGTCATGTACTCACCCTGTGCATCAGGACGGTTGGGGGCGTAAACTTCGCCCATCGCTATCTGAAGTTCACCGTCCTGTTTGATTACGAGTTTTCGGTTCATACGTGTCTCCAATTGGAGCCGGAACCAGAAACAGCATGCCAAATACAGGTCTTAGTCACTCCAAATTTCTTGGCAATGTAATCAAGCGGAAAAGTGGGTCGCATACTCCGCGCTTCTTTCACTTGCGCTTCAGTCAACTTCGCCGTGCCTATCTTCGACCCTACTAACTTAGTGCCGTGTTTGGCCCGATCTTCTGACTGCTCAACACAAGTACCCCAGATCAAATTGTCTCGCCGGTTATTCGACTTGTCACCATCCAAATGGCGACATTGCTTCCCGGCTGGTCGTGGGCCTACAAACGCCGTTAGTACAAGTGCATGAACTGCCACGGTCTTTCTATCAATCACCACCGTTCGATATTGATTGTGCTGAACAATCGGTTTCATCTCTCGGCGCTGTTCCCACGGCAATAATGGCCCCTGCCCGTTCAATGGACGTGTGGACCACACTCGGCCATCATTCGACACCCAATAGCCCGGAGCAACGCCCATGACAATGTGCTGTTCTTCGGACTTCAGTACCAAGGACATTCTACACCCCAATCAGGTTGGCAACTGATCCATTCGTGCAATCAATTGCCAACCGTCAGGAGAATTTCCCTACCGCTTGTCTTTCTTCGGTTCGGGTGTCGGCGCAATCGGATGCGTCGGCTTCGGACCACCGATGCTTCCCGGTCCACCGGGGCCACGACCGGGCAACCCCTGATCGGGTCTACCGGGACCACCAATGCCACCGGGTTTGCCGGGAAGTCCCTGATCAGGACGTTCACCACCTTCTTCCGGTGGCGAAGCGGATTCGTCGTCGGGATCGGTGGGTAGCTGTGTCGGTTTATCAGTCACGGTGTGCTCCTATTGCTGGGTTATTTGAATTTCAATACGTCGGCATACTTTTCAGCACGCTCTTTCCGCCGCTTGAATCTGCGGGTGTCTCGTGAAGAATGTGGCCCCGGCGTCTGATGTTCCTTGTTGACCGACTCATTGTACCCAATGCTGAAGGTGCAGACGGCGTACGGATCGTATCCACCACCCTTGGCCTTGACGTGCTCCACACAGCGATGCCACTTCTCCGAGTGAATATGGCCCTCACCCTTCAGAGCAGCCGCACGACTCGTCAACAACCCGTTCGTGAGCGGCATAAGGTTACCTCACGAATGCTGGTGGCCGTCCCCTGAGAAATGGAGCACTGGCGTTCGCTCTCGCCTTCGCTACTTTCGCCTCACGATCACGTTGAGTTTTCAACAACGAGTTTCGGCGCTCCACATACGCACTCAATGATTCACCTTCCAGTCGCCTCATGTGCTGAGTATTCACATACTCGTTGATGTCCTTGGACGGCGCATGAAACGTGGCCTCTTTGGGGGCATGTCTGGTGGTCGCTGGTGTGCGAGCCGTCTCAGCCATCACAGGCGTCTTAGGTGTTCGCATCGTGGTCGCAAACGCAGCCGGTTCTGGTCTCACCAAAATGTTTGGTTTTCTGGCGGTCTCACCATAAGGATCTGGCTTCAACGGTGATGCTCCGAACATCTCTCTAGCGTTCGCCTGTCGCTGTGCGCTACTGAACTGAAAACCCGGTCCAGCCGGATTCTCAATCTGAAACTTGGGTACCTTTGCTGCCGCTTGTTCCTCAGCCGTTCTCCCAAATTCATCCGTCACACCGGGAATGAAGACGCGATCTTTGACGATACCCGAACCACCGTCTGACGCGCCATGAAGGTGGGCTGCGGTTTGCTGTGCCTGTGGACTGTGGGCGGCTACTGTCTGTTTCGTTGGAGGATGGGGGCTTTGGTAACCCATCGACCTGCCAAACGCATCCTTCACAGGTGCCCCTGCGGTGCCACCGCCACGCTCTCCAATACGACGGTTTCCTAGCCCACTGGACCCTGATGTAAACCGCCCATCAACTCCGTGGTTGGGATTGTATTTCTTGACCAGCGATTTGCGAGTGTCAATGGCCATCAAACTACTCCTCATCCGACTCATCGTCGGACTCCCCCAACCCCTTCACGATATCGACATTATCCGTGGGTGTATCTTCCACCGAAACGACTTCGGCTCCTATTTCTTCAGCCACCGCCACCGCATGGCTTCCAGCACTACCATACTGGCTATGGCGAGAACCCATCCACCGAAACGCATTCAGGAACGCCGCTAACGTCGCATCGGGACACTCCCATCGCTCTCCATCGAATGTCGCCTCGACACCCTCGACCTTAATAACCGCCTGCATTATACCAACTCCCCTCGCGTCACCAGCCGATGAATGAACGTAAAATGTTTCGGGGCTTTGGCGGCAAAGGAAATGGGATCGCGGAAGTAGTGCTCGTATCCAGACGACACATATTCTGTGCCCTTAATATGCTCGTACACTTTCTCGGAGTATTCATTGACCAACGGTTCGTTCTCACTGACGGCTTTGTCTCGGGCCTTGGTTGCCTTCGCCAACAACCCTTTGACTGACACTTCAATTCTATGCCCGAATTCATGAACATAGATTGCTTCTTGATCGTTTTTATTCATCCCATGCCCAAACGTAATCTGACCCTCAATAGAATGTGAGTAATGGGCATCTCCACTCGACCTGCCCCTCGTCAGATTCGTACTCTTGGACTTCAACTGCTTCAGGATGGTCGGGTGCAGCAAGAGATTGACGTTGGCTTGTAGCTTATCCGCCGTCTTCTGATCAATCCCACTCGCCTTCGTTACCTTGACCTTTCCCTTCCCACGGGGGCTACTTTCCAACGCCTCAAGAATGAGCTTACGCCCTTTCTCCGCAATCTTCCCATTGTTTTCCGCGATTTTGAAAAGTTCGTCACGGTTCGTAACCTTGCTCTTATCTTTCCATCCCATGGCCTTCAGCGCCGTGGTGATACCTTCCGGCGTACTGGCATCCAAGAACACTTGCGTCGGCCCGTCCTCAGACTTCACGTCGGATGGCTTCGCGGAGGGTTTCGTCACCTTGGCCGCTTTGGAATTGAACTTCACTTCCGGCCCGATCCCAAAGAATTCTTTTTGCTCGTCGGCCAGTTCAATTTCCCCCGCCATGTACCGACGTTTCACTGACGCCCTGATGATGGGGTCTTGTTCTGTGCCTACCGGATATTCACCGTCCTTCGGGACAGTTTTCTTGAAGTTCGCAGTCTCTTTTTCTTTACCGCCTATGCCGCCACTTTCTTTACCACCTGTGCCACCACTCGTGTCACAGAATTGGCCGGAATTGTCTGCGTGGCACTTGTTGAACTTCAGGACTAATTCAAAGGGGAGTTTGGGTTTGGATGGCTCTGCGGCATGTGTGAGTCCATACCGGGACACGAATCGACTCGTATGCAGGGGCATGGGTTACTGACTCACAATTGCAATCAGTTGCACGGGGTCTTATTTTACAGGACAACGCAAGAACGCAACAACTATTTTCCTAGCTCAGTAACTGCTTCGCTCGTTCCGATGACACACCCTGTCTGGTCACCAACTGGAGATGGGCCTTGGCCTTCGGTACAGGCTTCGACACCACCATTTTTAGCGTGGCATGGTCTGTCTTGAGCGGTTTCAAGGTCATCTTCATGAGAGGTACGCTTTCGCCTGCGCTACCATCAAATCATCGGCCAGATCCAGTGCCCAAATACCTGACGACTCACTGAGAATCCACTCACCGATGGTCTTGCCTGCGTAGGTGAACGGTAGCTCGGTCAGAGCAACTAAGGCCGATGGTGACCCATCTTGTAGTAGCTGCTTCACCAGCAACGCATCAGCCGGGGCCAGCGATGCCATCATCGGCTGCAACACTCCTGCTTCCAACTCTCCCAGTGAATACGTCCGCAGAGCATCCCATTCCAACTCGTCAGGCAGAAATCCCAGCTTGGCGTAGTATGCCGCATTACCGGCCACGCTGAGCGCAATCGAGGATGCCGTGGACTTCTTCCCCATGTCCAGCATGGCACTGAACATACGCTTCAGGAACGCGGCCTCGGCCTTTGGCGTGCCCTCAGCCAACTCCGCACGGGTCAAGTAGAAGATACCCGTGAATGGGTCCAGTATCGCCCCCAGCTTGAATTCCACCCCATCCGTGACCCCTCGGGCGTTCAGTCCGATATCCCCAGAGGGATGAAACTCCACCGGCTTCGAACCAACGCCTCGTGTCATCACCTCTTGGGGACGCCCTCCAGTGAGCTTGGTCATCAACTCGACCGGAGACATGCCGATGTTGGCGTTCCACTCGGCCACCTGTTCAGGAGTCGCTGTCACACCGATCTCCGCTAGGTCAGCCGCTGTGACAGGCTGAAAGACCTCAGTCCCATCAGGCACCGTGGCCGTGACCTCGGTGGTCTTCCCCTTGCTCGACTCCACCGACCGGCACAACGTGCGGCAGTGCGGGTGGTAGGGTGGGATGTGTAGCCCTCGGTCAGTCAGTTCTTGGGCATTCATCTCGCTGTACATGGCCATCGATGCTTTGTCCTGCTTGGGCCATGGTTGGACGACGCGAAGGTCGTTGGGGTCTTGCACGTTCAGGGCTTCAATCACCTTCTCACGCGCATCAGCCACATCAAAAATATGGCCATCAATCATGCGGCAGAACTTACTGGTCCGACCATCGAGCACGGCGGTCAGACGATACCGGGCCATCCCCAGCACTTCGGCCTCAGCCGTAAATCCCCACGTCGCCAAGCGGCTGGCGTTGAGACTGGTAATCATACGTAGCTGCTCATCGCCTTGCTTATCGAACGACACAAACGGCGTGACATAACGTCCGCTGACCGGATCTTTCTTCGTTACATCGAACTTATTCGTTATACCGAACGGGATGGTTTCCTGCACACCTGACGCATGGCTGATGGTGATGCTCTGCACCACAAACGAACCATAGACAAATAGTTCTTGATACCGCTCGGCAATCTCCGGTTTACAATACGCCAATGTGCAGTGCGGTTTGTAAACCGGGAAGCTCTTTTCCTTGAAATCTGCGTAATTTCCAATCTCAGCCTCGATAGCGTGCAACTCGGGTGACACGATCCTCGCCACCACGGGCACGGCTCCATCCGAGTGTTCTGAGGCAGGGAATAACTCCACCCCCTCGACTCGCGCCTCAAAAGGCTTCTGACTGGCAAGAAAGGCTCTCAGGGCGTCGAGGTTCTCGTTCAACAGGCCATACCGCACCGTGACGTGGTTGGGGTCCACGTCCTTTCCTGCGCCCTCCAGATGGTCATCCTGAATGGCGTCTCGGGCCATGTTCAGACTAAGCGCGGCTGCACTGGTAGGAGCAATAGGGATCTGGGTATTCCCATAGCTATAGGTGCCACCCTTCAGCACCGCCGCATATCCTGCAATCGATTGCAGCACGGGTATTACTCCTCGGGGTGAAACTTCGGCTTGTAATACGTGTTACTCGCAAATACCACGTCCAACCGATTCTCCAAGAAATCCTTATCGCTGCCGTTCAGCTTGGTCTTGAACAGATGATATTCCTGCTCCAGATGCCGTCTCTTCTCCGGAGACATGTCACCCGTCTGGACGAGCTTCCCATCCACGATCCGGATGGTCCGGATCACTTTAGGCGGGTCCATCGAATAATTGATAAGTTCTGCGTACAACTAGCACCTCCATGCCCCTGTAGTCTATCAGATAATTTGTCAATTGTCCATATACAGGGTCTGGTTCTTCCACAGTTCCTTCAAGCCCGTGGTGGTCTTCATGGCTTCTTTCAGATTCTCAATGCGACCCAAAAACGCTTCACGTTCTCGACTGCTCATGCCCGAATGACGATCAGCAAACGCTGTCCAGTCCGTCCTATCTAACGCATCGGCCATTTGCTTCCGTTCATCCTCTGGAAAGTCGTCACTAGCTGACTCCCTCCACGTTCTTGTGGTGGCCGACCGGAAAGTGAATTCATCATGACCATAGATGGGAGCCGGAAGACTGTAACCATTGTCCATGGCGAGGAGCTTGCCATTAGCGTCGAAGGACACATTGTTGGGATGCCGATCCATCTGCCCCATAGCGTAATCCAATACTGCCAGTCTTCGGATTTCTTGTGGAGTCGCTTTCTGACCATCGGAATCAATACCCGGCACCCACTTCGTGAGACTACCTCCATGTGGATGGGGTGCCTCATCATTCATGATGTTCACTCCCTCAAAAGGTTGCCCGGTACTAACAACATCAATGTGTTCTCGGAGGACCGTCTCCGGCACCAGATCCAGTCCTAACGCCTCTGAGACTTCAAAGGCAATGGCTTCTCTCTCACCCAGCGACAGATCCCGGTTGATGACGTAGTTTGAAATATCGTCATTCCAAAAGGCTGCGGCCCAGCGTTCACCTGATTCAGCCTTCAATGCGGCAACGGTCCCATCCTCCAACGTCACTTTGTACGTTTCATTGGCGTGTGTCCCCGGATTGATTTCCTCAGAATCTGCGATGTTGCCAGTCCTCATCGAATTCAATGACGAACCAGTTGGTGCCGCCGATACTACCGGGGCTTTCGATGGCGTCGTCAACCGCCTCACCATCGAAGATTGCCCGGTGATACGTGGTGGGTTCGCAAACCCCGTGCCCATGGGGGCGTTCATGATCGTGGCAAACCCTGCGGCTTTTGCCCTATCTGCTTCCATCCGACGATCTTCCGTACTGCCAAAGCCATACTCAGGCGGCTTGAACGTAGACGTTCTGGGCGTTCGACCGGCCATGGTGGTGGCGGCGAGACCCTGACTGACACCACCCTGCGTCCATCGTCCACTCTCTGGTGACCCTTTCGGGACACGGGGCTGGTTCCGATCCCACTTCAGGATGGAGACGTATGCAATTGATTGCACAGGCTTCCGCTGGAAGATCAGCATGGTCAGTCTTTCTTGAACGTCGCCGTGATGTATGACCCCGAAAATTCCACTTCCAACTGCCGTAGAAACGCTCGTTCTCCGTGCATCCGTGCCTGCGTCATCTCGATCATCTTGTGATAGGATGGCGGCATGGGTTCTTTTTCTTCAATCGAGAGCTTTCCACCATCCACTCGGACGATGGCCATCACCCTCGACCTTCCCCCCGTATGATCCCAAATCTCGGTGTGCATAACTAGAATCCTCCACCCATTACTGTATCACAATTTGAACAATTTGTCAATTACTGTTACCACATATTGTTCAAACCGCTCCACAGGTTTTTCAGGCCATCCGGAGTGCCCAACGCCGTCTTCATCTTCTCGACACGGCCCAGAAATGCCTTCCGCTCCAGTGCATTCATGTTCGGGTGGCGGTCCATCACGGCCTGCCAATTCGTCTTCGACATGGAATCGAGTATCTCAGTTCGGGTGGCGTCTGGTATTGTGCCGGAACTAGCCCAATCCCTCGCGCCATGCGACCGGAAGGTGAAAGCATCGGGCGGATCACCGTCAGGCACCGCAGGCATACTGTAGCCGTTGTCGATAGCCACAGGTTCCGTTCCGTCGTACATCAAATTGTTCGGGTGACGATCCATGGTGCCGATCATGTAGTCCAGCACCGCCAACTTGGCTCCACCACTGGCACTGAGGTATCCGTCTTTCCGTGCATCACTGCGGTAGTGCTGAAACGACCCCCCTTGAGGATGGGGCGCATCAGGATTCATATCAGGGCCACTGCCACTCCCACTGCCGCTCGGAGCAGTGCCTGACGTGTTATACCCATGGTCGTGACGCCACTCGGTATAGGACTGGACGTTTTTCGCTACGATACTGTCAATGATTCTGGCCTCGGTGTCCGCATGGTCTTCGATGAATTTATCCCGGTCCAGATGTTCTTCCGCGTCATCTTCATCGACTTCATCGAACCCGCTGTAGCCGTCCTTCAATTTCGCTCGGATAAGTTCTCGGACCTTGTTTTCCTCGGCCTCGTTCATAGAGTCCGTGACATCGACGTTTGCTTCATCCAGAAACTCGATGGGATTCAGTTTGCCTTCATCCGGCTTGCGCTCAAAGGGTTCCTTAGACCCCATGGGCAACGTGGGATGTTCCAACATGGCGGAACGTGTTCCATGGGCATCCTGATCTCTGAACGCCTCATATTCCTCATCCCAGATTTCCTGTACCTCTTTGGCACGTTCTTGGATATCAGAAACATGCTCTTTTTGTGCCTCATGGTATAGGTCAGCCATCTGGTCGCCAGCTTCCTCATAGGCATTTTCTCTGGCGTCTTCTTCGGCATTTTCCTGATAGTCTCGATAATCCTCTCGGGCTTGGTCTGAATCGTATCCCTGCCCATCACCACTGTTCATTCCGCCTTTGGCCTTGGTGTTGATATCGATGTTAGTTTCGTCTACGACCTCACGGAGCACGGTTTCAGGCACGATTTCCAGCTTCAGTGCCGAATCCACCTCATACGCAAAGGTTTCACGAGCCGCCAACGAAAAGTCCTTGTTGGTGACCATCTTCTTGATGTCATGGTTCGCAAAACGCAAACTCCACGATTCACCACGTTCGGGTTTATAGACGGCTTCGATGGTCTCCCCCTTGTCATCCACCAACGTCACCACACATGAGGCATTCGCATTGCCTGCATTCCCCAGTGGGCGGCTGTCTGTCGCTCGGTCGGTCTTCAGGGCCTGAATGACTTCCTGATGTGGATCAGGCGGTGGTGGTTCGGGAACACCCACTCCACGAGGACGATTCACAAATCCTCGGCCACCTTCTTTGACGTTCAACAGAACAGGCTTGAAGGATGGGTCGGGTGTCCGCGTGTGGCCTGCGATAGCCCGTGCTCGATCCATGGTGGAAAAGCCTGCGCCACGATCCCCATGGGTGGCGTAGCGTTCCATCCCCGGTGCCGTGCCGTATTTATCATCGATTGCGCTGGCCGCTCCGGTCCCATGACTCCCTTGACTGATCCACTGCCCACCCGTGGCTGACCCCTTCGGGCCACGCGGCTGGTTGCGATTCCACTTCAAGACGTGGGCATAGCCCTGCACCATAGACTTGATAGTTGCAATCAATTGCCGGGTAAGTGGTGGCATGGTGTCCTACGTATGCTTCTTCACGAACGTGGCCGACACGTCCTCGTCATCCTCGGGGAGTGGATCACTGGGTAGGTCATTGGTCCACGAGTCATCCACTGGTTCACCTGTGGCCTGCTCCTGAGCCAACGCTTCCCGCAACTCCTTACGTGCCTGTTCGTCCGATGATTCGGTCATAGCTGTTGTCTCCCTCGCGCTCCATGACCGATACGGCCACTTTATGCACGCTACGATGGTTCTCTAGCCCATCCTCTCGTAACTTCTGACTGACGGCGGCTGTCGCCTTCTGGTGCTTCTCAGCCACGCCACCCCACTGGGGCACCGACACCATCCGGAGTAGGGTCTTTCCGCCCCGCTTCATCCACGTCCACCCTTGGATGCCGTTCTTCACCAGCACCGCATGGACCTTTTCCCTGACGACCGGAGACACCCCACCCGCGAACGACAATTCTACCGCAGGCTGGCAATTACTGCCCGTACACTTCTTCAGGACCAGCACCGCATCCTGATTGAACGTCTTAGCCGTCTGCGCCACCAACCGTCTGGCGGCTCCGTTGCCCCGGTAGAACACTTGCCACATGGACTCCGACCCACCATCCCACCCACCGACTCCCGGCTTCACAGAGACTCTGGTAACCCCCGGTAGGGCCTCCAGACGGCTCTGGAACTCGTGCATGTGCTGGAAGACCTCTTTGTTCGCTTGGTGCCCCGGATCACCCTCTGGCCGCTGACTCGTGATGGCCACTCGGGTAAAGTCCGGACCCTCCTGCACGGTTCCCTCGGTGAACTGCCCTCCTATGGCGCTTCCCTTGGGTTCCCGTGGGTGTTTCGACGCATCCCATTTTAACACAGGCCCAGACGTGGTCAAAAAGGCCACATAAATGACCTGATCTTCTTTTCGGACCACCTTCACTGGATCTACATCCTCCAGTGGAGACTCCCAATCTGCATACTGTTTCCCACCTTGCGGCCCTAGTGCCTCGACCACATCAGCCAGTCGATACTGACGCACCTCGTGAATCAATTCCGGTGGCACAGTCTCTGTGCTCGACATCTCTGTGCTACGCGCTTGTGCCCACGAACCCGATGGCCCAAAAGCATGCTTGTTGGCAGGCTGGAAGTAACGACTGGCTTCTGGCTTGAACACAAACACTGTAATAGTGTCCACCGAATCATCCGACGCCATCGCCGCATAACTCAGCGCCACTTTCTCACTCGTGGATGCAAACCCTTTCCCTATGGGAGAACTCCGATCCATCTCGCTGAGAGGCTTGAGTCCTTCCTTCAGAATCTTCTCGGCCAACTCATTGGACGTGCCATGGTAAGCGAACCTACCTTTACCATCTCGTGGGTGTTTACTCTCATCGAACTTGATGGCTTTGGTCTTGGCCTCATCCTCTGCAATCAATTGCAGAGCATCCTTCTGAATCTGTGCGGTGGCGTTGTGCTCCAGATACTGGAGCATGTTGTTGGTGGTCTGCTTCAGGAAGGTATCGAAAGTGCCCACGCCCACAAAGGAGGGTTTACCTCTCGCCACCATGTTGGCCCCGAACACGCCACACGACAGGAGCATGTAGGTAATCCACTCTTTGTTTTCCGTGCCGACTTCAGCCATATCCAGATCGGGCACCAATCGACGGGCTTCATCCCATTTATGGTCGAGACAGGCTTGCGTGATTTTCTGGTAAATGGGAGCCGACTGAATACGCCACGTCCGCAGAAGACGCCTAAGAAACGCCCTCTCCAGTGCGATATACGTTCTCAGGTCTACAGTCTTCGCCACGGCTAGTCGTCTTTACGCTCTCGGATAGCTCGGATAATTTTCTGCTGTGCGCGGCCTTGCGCCATGCGGAAATCTAGGGCTCTCTGCTTCGCTCCGACGACGCCACCTTCTTTTCGTCTGGCTTCGGCCATCCGTGCGGCTTTTTCCTTCCGCTTCTTCCGCCGCTCAATACCCCGCTGCTTGGCGGCGGTATTCGTGGTCAACGACCCCATAGGTGGGAGCTTGGGATCACTTTCTTGGGTCAGATGAATTCGCTGGCTTCGCCGCTCAGCCTGCTCGGCTCTCTCCTCGGTCTGATACTTGGGCTCCAAGGGATCTGGCGGGGCATCCTCTGGAAAGTCTGATAGCCCATAGACCTGCACGATTTTTTTGGGGTCATCAGGCGTGTGCCCAAATGGGCCTGTCCCCATCGTGAACAACCCATGTTTATCTCTGGGATGCTTATGCTCATCCCACTTGAGCACGTCGGTGAAGGATTTAGCCATGGGACTTCAATACATCCGCCATGCTCCGCTCCACGGCTCGGACATACGCTCCGGTATACCGATTCAGCACCGCTTCGAAAAACACCACGCCCTGATCCGGCATGATGCGGGTGCCGGTGTTCGCATCAGGCATGCCTGCCTGTAGCTCGGCCATCATCCGTGGTGGGAATCCAGTGATGGTGACTTCACCCTCCACCAGCCGTACCTTACCCAAGACTTCTTCGGGCTTCATGCTGTAGTTATAGATGGTGAGTTCACGCATATAACGCTCCACCAATCAGGTGGATTTCTCCCTTACGCAACTGGTTGATGACGATTTTTCTCCGGCGCTCAAAGGACGCTCGTTCCGCCTTCCCAATATGTGACCCATCAAGCACACGGGCTACATCCATCTTCTCAATGCGCTCCGCTAATTCGCCCTGATATTTCGTGGGTAAATCATCTCGTCTGAGATTATCGACCGCTAAACTGTTGGTGCCGCGTACTTCACTCATCGTGTAACCATGGTCAATGGCAATTAACTGATTACCTTTCACCATGGCATTACCGGTATGCCGGTCAGTATTTCCCAGAAGGGCATCGAGCACCGCCATGTTCCCGATATCTTTTCGTGACAGACCACTCACATCCGCCACGCCATAATTCCTTGCGCCTGCCTGAAACTCTTGGAGTGAGCCTATCCTTTTCACAGGCGTCTCGTCATATTCTGGATATTTAGGGGCCGAGATTTCGACTTCACCCATCACCGTCATGGGCACCAAGTCGAACCCCAGTTCGTCATCCATGCGAGATGCGATCACTTCACGTTCTGCGAGTGACGCCTCACCACTCCCGCCATGTTTTTCTCCCTCAACCGGCTTGAACACAAACTCTTTGCCATCAATTTCCACCACCAAGGATTCATTGATGCCGCCGCCCAACTCCCGTGTGTGTTCTGAGTGTTCTACGATGGGCGTCCTGAGCGTATTCCTGTGTTCACCAGACGGAGTCCGATCCAGTGGCGGGGACTTTGACACCGCCATATTGGCTTTCATCTCGGCCAGTGCTGCATCCTGTATGACTTTATTTTCAGCGTCCCGAATACGTCGCTGCGCCTTCGGAGACAGCCCTGCAATGTACTCACGTTGCTGAGTGCTCGTACCCTTGGGAAACGTGGGAGCTTCATTCCTCTGAAATTCTATGGTCCTAGCAGCCTCAGTTGTACCAAGTCTCCGACCCTTCGCCTGATCCTTCCCATGCCATCGATCTCGTTCCCCCTGTGGGGTAAGACCCTTCGCCCATCGTCCTCCCTCGGGTGACCCTGCGGGGTTTCGCAACTGGTTAGGACTCCACTTGAGAATACGGGCGTAGTCCATGGTTACCTCGACGCCGCAACGATGGACGACAGGTCCGCATCATCGGACCCAAACACCACCATAGCCAGTAAGCTATTAAACGCTCTCAGGTCTTCGGGGTGCAACGACTCGACCTCAGCATTGATTTCCTCAGCACGCTCAGCGGTCAATTCCTGCTTCTGTGCCAGTGTGGGCATCAGACCCTGATACATGGCATAGTCCTGCGTCAACGCAAGTAGATCGCCTGCCGCCTTCCGCTCCTTGAAGGTATACATGGCCTTGGCCTTTGCTCGGGCCATGGACTTGACTTCTTCCTTCTTCCCCATTTCTTCGATGGTTTCCTTGGGTTCTGGCTTCACACCCGGCTTCACTTCCGTCATGGATGCAGGCAACTTACCCGAATCCAGTTCATCAGCCGTAGGCGTATTCTTGAGTGGCACGTTGTCGGGACCAACACCCTGAGCAGGCACTTCAGCCAGTTCCAGTGCCATGCTACTGACTGTGTTGATTTCCTTCAGGTAGCTCTCGCGTGTGGCCAGTGCCGCCGACAATTCAAGAGCTTTCAACTGCGTCTCCACATCCTTCAGCGTGATGGGCTTCGACTTGAACAGGAGCGTCTTGAGTTTTAGCTCCTTCATGATGGTCTTGTTGATCATCTCGTCAAACTCAGCACGCTCTGGCAGAAAGACCTGCGCCTCGGCCACCATGTAGCTCACTTGTGCGGTGGCGAAGTTGTAGTCTGACGCATAACCCAGAAACAGGGGTGGGAGTCTGAAGCCAATACGGATGTGCTCCTTAGTGGACTCATCATACTGGGTATACATCGCATCCTGAGACTGGGCAGAACCGAAACGCTCCACCTTCACATCGACCTTGCCAGCCGCATCAAGTGAACCTGACGATGACTGGACCTCGACCACCACCGCCCGGTTCTTGTTCTTGTTGAGGCCCGACAAATACATGCGAAGTTGGTCGGACGTGTCCTTGATGAGTGTGCCACCCTGAATGAACACAATGGCTGGGGGCAGGCCACCAGCATCCAAGAACTGGAGGTTCTGTTCCTCGGCGGCTCTGGAGCCAATGACTGATGGTAACTGGTTAATCCATCGTGGCAACCAGTACGGAGTGGTCACGTCGGGGTTAATACCCAGACAGAGCAACTCCGACCCACGCTTTTCAGGCGGGATCTTCTTGCCTTCTTCTTCCCAATCCCCAGTGTCACGGTTAATATGACGGGTGGTTCCGAATTCCCGATAGTACACTTGCTGTTTCAGGGCGACGGTCTGTGCAAAACGACGCTCACGTTCCCAGATCAGTAGCTCGACTTCTGTGCCATCCCGCTGCACCTTCTTCTTGACTTGGATGGGCTTGTCTAGTTTCACCATCCGGATGTGGGCCGTCTCCACACTGCGAAGACCCACCACGTCCTCGGCCATGTTCCGAAGCACTTCAATAAACCCATACCCTACAGACTCCATCTGCCGCCGCAACTTGCGCCGGATGGTGACCATGGAGATGTTCGGGTACGGCTCATCAAAGAACGCCTTGGCGATCTTCTCTTCCTTCTTATCGATGTCCTTCCCTTCATCCACCGGGACAAATTCATGCCCTGTGCCATCGATGTTCACCTCCATCGCTTCGATGCACTGGTTCAGGACATTGTTGGTCTGGACAAGGTTGAGCAAGACATTCGGCTCGAAAGGCGGCATCAGGAACAGGTTGTTCTGACTGCCTGACGTGAAGTAGAGGCTGGACCATTCGTCCTCTAGCTCGACGGCACTGTGTGCCATCACCAGCCACGTCTCACCCTTAATCACCTTCTGGATGAAGGTTATCTTGTGCTCGGGGTGTTCAGATTTCTGGACCGGGTCGCCAATCAACTTGAGCATGAATCACCCTTGACAAAGCGGTATTCTGTCGTACACAAGGATGACCCAGTCTACGGATTTTTGCACTCAATTGCAATTCGATTGTGCGACCTTCCCACCAAAAGATAGTAAGGCTGTTTTGACAAACTATGGCTTGATGGACATGGACTCTGTAGTCCTGAGTTTTCTCAAGACCACACGCATGGCCGCTGCTTCCGTACGATTCAGCTTCGCCACCGCCATCATCGGTGGACTTCCGACCCTTTCCATCTGGGCCGCGATTTGCTCATTGGAGTCGGCACTCATCTCCAACCAATCCGCAAACCGTTGGCGTTCTTCATCGGTCAGTAAAAGGTTCATGATGGGTTCGGCTCCTTCGGCACTTCTGACTGCACCTTCGACAGATACGACGTCTTCGATGGTGATGGCTCCAATTTCATTGGTTCCATCAACGGCACGGCATACCAATTACACATGGTCAATCCATCACGCGGCGACGGTTGTGACTTCTTCAAGGCATCCGTCGTATCATCGGCATCCACCATAGAAGCTCTCGTCCAGATTTCATACACCACAAATTTCATTGCAGTTCCTCCCAGACACCACCACGGGGTAGCAGGAATGTTTCCTTTTGTTCCTCGGTGAATCGATCAGCTTGATCCTTGGACGTCCATCCAAATTCATTCGCCCAATACCATCCTTCCTTCCGCCCCGGTCGCACACGCTTAGGTTTTCTCTCGCTTCGGATGACCCACATGGTTACCTCAGCTTTCGCCACAGTGCCACGCCACCAATTACGACGCATACCGCCCACTCTGTCACAAGAATCGGATCGAGCGCCATCTATCCTCCGGGGTTCTGATACCGAGTGCCCCATGGCTTGTAGGCATTCGGGTCTTTCTTCGGTTCGTCGGCTGACAAGGGAATCACATGCCAGTTGCTGAGGTTCAACCCTTCTCTGGCTGGCGGCTCTCCCTTGTCATGAGCTTCCTGCTCCGTCGCCGCCTCGATGACTCGGGCTGTCGTCCACACCTCATACACTACCCACTTCATGACCCCACTCCTATCCAACGCCACACGGTCACGTAGCCCACGAACAGCACGACCGATTCGACGCACCAAAAGATGACACGCGCCCACTTCATGGCTTCTCTCCAAATTCTTCAATGACCCGCTCACACTCAGCTTCGTCCATGTGGCCGATATGGGCCTTCTTCCCCATGAGCACTGCCAATTGCTTATAGGCTTGGCTCCGGGTCATCCCTGCACTCTTCCACCACCCATCAAAGGCGGCATGGGCTTTGATACGAGCCTTCCGCATGCTCTCCGTGGCCAATGACCCCTTCGGTGCCAATGACTCCTTATGTGCTCCCACACGGCGCGTGCAACCTTTCTGTGGGCACATCCAGACAAAGCCATACGAATGCCCATGGTAAATCACGGCGTCATTCACGAGCACGGCTTCTAGCCCATGCTCGGGACACTTCATGGCTTCCTCCACAAGTCCGTCACCTTTATCGACCCTGCTTCACGCACCTGTTTTTCGAAAACCGTTTCCTTCGGACCTCCAGCCAGCACGCGCAATATCCGCATGGCGCGGTCGTAGCCATCATCGGTGCCAAACAACCGCATGGCTTCTCTGATCTTTGCGCGTTCTTGCCACGTCATCGCTCTATCCACACCTTCCGCACATGGCCATACGACCCCGTGGGATCGTCCTCGCAGTCCACCCACTCGTGACCATCATCGGACCCCTGCCACTTCTCTGTTAGCTCGGGCAATTCAATCAACAGGAACAGCATTGACGTCCAATTCCCCAGCAACGTCACCAGTCGCTGCACACCGGGGCAGTCTTCGCCGGGACATCCATATTCGCCTTCCACCGTTTTGTGGTAAATTTTGGCTTTGATCACCATCAACTTACGAATCTCTTGCTGGTCGTGTTCACTCAGCCACTTATCCCACACTTTAGCTATCGGTTCATTCACGGGTTGCGCTCCAGCATCTTCGTCGGCCCGACGTATTCCTCGTTGATCAACGTCTTGCCATCCGAGTCTACGTCATACTTCCAGACGTAGCCCCGCCCCGGCCATGACATGGCCTTCTTCTCGGTCCCTTCACAGACAATGACGTTAGCGTCGTCTGTGCCCTCCAGTGGGGTGGCTCTCTCGTCATACACAATCCACTGCTTCTCCATCGTGCCTCCCAACGGTATGCCCAAACGCTTAGCTATCCTCGCTACCTGCTTCCGGGTCTGTCCGTTTCTGATTTGACGATACCCTGTCGTGTTCGTGTGTCTCCGTGACCGCTTCATAGACTTCCTTCTTGAACACCCCGGTCGGACAGAGCATGTTCTCACTGTCACCAAAAATCTCGATGTGCTCTCTCCGCAGAAGGCCACAGTTACGACACTTTTCAAAACGGCAGACGCAGGGTGGTTGGACACTCAGATCCTCCCACTTCACCCCACACCACTTACAGAATATCGGCATTCTGCACCTGTAGCTCTCGCGCCCCACAGACACACACACGAAAATACACGCGACGACCATCAATGATTTCCCACTGACGACGCCAATTATGCGAATGATCAGTAGCTTGCACCGCCGTGACGATCAACAACGCTTGCCATGCGTCCCATGCGTCAGACTCTCGGTCGGCAGCGGCTGGTCCATCGAATGACCATCCTCGCGTTTTAGAGTCATTTGGAACCGTCGCAAGGAAACCAGCACGAAACGCCTCTCGCAACGTCGGCAATTGGACAGGAGCAATATGCACTCGGCATTCTTGCCCACACTTCGGGCACCAACGCCAATCACCAGCGATAGGGACGTTACAACACTCGGTGAACAACGTTTGGTCACTCATCAGACCTTACCACCACCTGAGACTTGAGCAGTTCCACCGTGTTCTGGAACGCCTTCATCAACACAGCCGGGTCGATGCTCACGGCATACACCTCACCGCTTCGGGCCATGCCTGCCATCACGCAATCGCACACCATGTCGATCACGTCGATGAGGTTCACGTCGTCCCGCACACCATCAGGATTTAGAAGATGGTGACGGTTCAACTGACGATGCCGGTCCCACCACCCGGTCTGCTTGAAGCCCGTGATGAAGTCCGCATGGAAGCTATCAATGTCTGTGAGCTTGTCGAAGTCATGACGACCTGCGGCCTTCAGCAATTCAGCCGCCATGAAACCCAGCGCAGCATGCACGTCTCCAATGTGCTGGAGACTACTAGCCAGAAGTGTCTCACGAGAGACGTTGGCGAAATCGCAAGTGCGTGTGTCGGCAGTCTCACTCTTTCGAATCTCAATCATGAATCATCCCCTTTGCAATCGATTGCCAGACTCCATCTGCCCAATGACTTGTTGGACCTGACCCTTGAGCTTCCTGATCTGGAGCTTCGCCATCTTCCGATAGCCTGAGTGCGGTGGGATGCCTTCCAACACGCAATCTTCCAGCTTCTCGATGGTCTTCCACATTTCTTCCCACTCGGCTCTGGTCAGCGACATGTGACCCTCGTCTCACATTCGTAATTCTTCCGCATTCTATTGGCTCGGCGCACAGCCGTCCACCTGAACCAGTGCTCAAACACCGGTATCCACAGGCCCAGACCCATGGGATTGATTTCCACCACCCACCGCCGCCACCGAATCATCAGACTCCTTCTTTCCATCTGACAAGCAGAAACACCGTTGCTGTCCAATCCTCCAACAACTTCACCAACCGTTGAACGCCGGGACATGTTTCACCGGGACAACCGTACTCTCCTTCCACTTTTTTATGATAGAGAATCGCATGCGTCACCATCCACTTGCGAAGCTCTTGCTGATCATGCTCACTCAGCATCTGCCGTTTGGTCCTCTCTGGACCAAGTTCAGGTGGTCTGACCCCATTTCCCAAATCCTGAATCATGCGTTCAATCAGGCCACGATTGACGGCAACCCCTTCTGCGTACTGTTGATCCTTATCTGTCATAACTACCCCACCTTACCTAATCACCGCGAATACCTTCGGGCCGCTCTCCTTGAACGGTGCATCGTCTGGACCCTTCGGATACGCATCCACCCAGATGAGCTTCCGATCACTCCGTCCCGGCCCACAGGGCTGGAGCTTCGCATGGCCCTTCACAATGAACCGCACCTTCAGCTTCCGTCCTGTGCCAGCCTCTAACGGCTCTACAGCGGTCGCCTGCGTCTTCCTGAGTGCAATGACACGCACAGTGGGCTTGAGGTTGAATTCCTTCTCAAACCGCTTCCGCGCATGGCGCTCGATATGACCCTGCTCCTGTGTCAGCTTCGGCTCGATTTTCTTCTTCGTGCCGGGGACCGTCTGACGAAACCATAGGCAAGACATCATGAAGAACCGACTGAGCTTCTGCACGACCTCCATGGTGGCATGCTCACCCACCGCCCATGGGTTGTTGGCATACTTGCCCTTCCCTGTATAGGTCTCACGATATAGCTGCGTGCTCATGGCCAGCATCTCATCGAGCGTAAACCTCACCGGCCACGACCACTTCGTGGATGGCAGAATGCGACCCTTCATCACTTGTTGATCTACGACATACGCGGAGAACTGGAGCGCCGGTTCCTTCTGATTCGTGTGCCATGACCATAACAGTGCGGCGGTAGTCCCTGCGGACACCGGACTCGATGCCACGGGATACGGCTCCGCGAACCAGAACCACCCGGCTCGGGCTGTAGGTATCTCAACGGAAGAAAGTGGCGAGTCAGGCGGAATGGACTTCGCCCCTTCCATGATGGCGTGCATGGTGTCCGCATTGAACGAGAAGACCTCGGAAACTTTCAGGGCGTTCAAATCTTCCTGCAAGTCCATGTAGTCCACTCGACGTGCCGCCAATTCAGTGGGCGTTAGCTGCTTGATATCCTGCAACGACTTCATCGCTTCGATTTTTTGGTCGAGTGCGATCTGCCAGTGGGGCATCTTGCCAAACGCATTATGCTGGAATGCACTCAGTGGCACTTCGGCTGAAATGATTTGCCCGTCGTTGTGCTTCCCCTGAATGTCCCAGAACGTGATCAGCTTCTCAGCCAACGCCACATGGTCAGGGCTCGGATAGGGATTGAAGTCTTCACTGCTCGGGGCAATGAAACAGGATGGTTCCCCGTTCGGCGCGATGGCGAACTGCACCAGACTCAGTGCTTCCAACTCCACGATACGCTCTGCCGCTTTTTCCTCGGGCATCCCCAGATGCCTGAACAGCAATCGACCCAGCGTGGGAGCGATGTTCGCATACTTTTGCAGCATCAAGCTCAACGAAATAGGCTTATAGCCCATGGGTAGTCGCATCAGGCCCATGTGAACACCTTCTGGAAGGTCAACTCTGAGGTTTTGGACACGTCCTCATTGACTCGGACGTAGCCCTTCTTTTCCAGTTCGGCTACTTTCTTTTCGAACGCCTGCTTGGCCTCGTAGAATTCGGTGCCTTCTGACAAGATATGCACCTTCAACGGCTGCTTCCGCCGCGCATACGCCCCGATCACGTCAAAAAGACCCTTGAACTCCTGAATCTCCAGACGATACACCTTGTCGTGCTTATAGGGACTATTGCACCAATAACTTTCGATACGACGGGGAATTGCTGCTGCCATCTGACTCCCTCCATGGACTGCCACGAGTCTAGCCTACACCAATCTATTTGTCAAATATGGCTTTCACCATGAATCGCACCTTCTCCGGGTCTTTACTGTCAACCTGAATGGTGACCTGAACCGGGAACTTTCCCGTGGTGGCCCAATGCTTTTTCAGGAGTGGTGACACTGCACGCGCAATATCCTCCATCAATTTCTGGGTGTCTTCCATGATAACGATCTTACCACCAGTCTGGCTATTTGTCAAGAAGGCTTACTGGGCGACTGCACCCTCGCAATCTGTAAGCGCACCCAGTCGGGCACGTCTTCACACTCCTCTGGGGTGGCGGTACGGATTGAGCCATCAGCCTCCCACACGCCAATTGACCAGCAATATACGCAGGCTGTCAGGTCACCGGGCTGTGGGAGGATGGATTCACCGGGCTGGGGTTCCATATTACTAACGGAGGTGACGGCATCGATGACGCGATAGCAGACGTGGCATCGGTGCTCCATCATTCGGGCTTTGCCCACCCAGACCGCATCATCAGTCATGGCTTATGACCTCTTGAACTTCTTCACCTCACCCCAGTTCTTGCCTACTTTAGCATCAGCCACGAATTTTAACTGTGGATTCCACCCGACTTTTTCGAACGGAAGATTCTCCATGGTGCCGAGTTGGAGGGACACGATATTGTCCACGTTGTTCTCGGGGACGTAATTCAAGATGCTGTCATGGCAGGCACCAAAGCATGGTGCAGTATGTGATAATCCTGACTGGTGCTCTAAGGCAATCGTCCAGAGCACCATGTCTGTTAGACATCCTTGGACGGGGCTATTGATCGCTTGTCTTTCCGCCTTTGCCGCCACCTCACGATTGGGACTCTTGATCAATGGGAGATGACGGATTCTGCCGAGTGGTGTTCTGACGTGTTTCTGGAGTCTCGCCTGCTCCACCGCCACACGATGGTACACCAACAGATTCGGATACTTCGTAAAGAAGGTATTGCGGAAGGTTTCAGCCTCTCCATAGGTCAAGGTAACCCCATAGTTACTACGGGCATAGTTGACGAAGCCTTCTTCCTTCATCCCAAAGACCAAGCCGAAGTTACCGGCCTTGCCTAACTGCCGGGTCTCTTCGAACGTGTGGATGTCGGTCTGCTCTAACGCCATCAGAGCGTCGTATGTGAATCCTGCGAATGGTGCCGCTGTGTCGGCATGGATATCCTTGCCAGACTTGAACACGTTGATCATGTTCTGCTCATGGGCGATACAGGCCACCACACGGAGTTCACCCTGTCCATAATCCCGCTCCACCACCACATAGCCCGGTGGGGCTGGAAAACAGCGTCTAATGCGTGCTGACCACTTCGTGTGCTTCGGGACAGTTTGAAAGGCGGGAGATTTACACGAGAGTCTCCCCGTCCTCGCCCCACCTTCACCTTCATCCTGATTACCTACGAACAGATAGTACGTGGGATGGTATCGACCATCAGATCGGAGATGCTCTAGGAAGCCCACCACGTAGGTGTTGTAGGTCTTCATCACGCCGCTGTCTTCACGAATGATGGCAATGAAGTCCTTGGCCTTGGGTTCATCCGCGAACATCTCCAGATGCTCCATCGCCGTCGATGGCCTCTTGATCCCATCCTTGTCGGGCTTCTCGGTATACATCTTGGGTTTCAGGCCCAGACCCATCGGTGAGAACATGAAGTCCGTGAGCATGGCCGCTTTGGTCAGGTTCATCCCACCGGGTTTCGATGGATCACCATGCTTCACATAGATGCGGCCACCCATGATCTTGACCGCTTCCTTGACGAGTCGTGCGTGCTCAGTCTCTAGGTCTGACTTCAACTCCTGATAGGCGTCCTTGTCTACGATGATGCCACCCTGCTCCACCGCTTCGAACGCTCTCGCCGCTGGATGGAGGATGTTCACATAGAAGCTGGTGAGTCGTTGGTCCTTCAACAACTCCTGCTTCATCGCCGCCGCCACTTGGAGATCGGCATCCACATCCCCACCCGCATACGGGAGTAGCTGGTCTGGTGGGACTTGGTCCATCCGGCCTTTGTCGATGGCCCGGTCGAACTGGTCCGAGTAACCTGCCAGCGATGGGACATAAATCTTGGTATGCACGTCGAGGGCGTTGCTCCGGTTCTCATCGAGCAAGCTGCCCACGATGGTGGTGTCGAACTTGAAATTGGTGCAACTGATTGCAGCCCGTTTGTGCAGCCAATGCAGGTCATACTTGAAGTTGGCCCCTCGGAGACTCACCTTGGGACTCCGAAGAATAAACTCTAGCTGCTCCCGCAGGGCCGGGTCTTGCAGCCGCTCCGTCTCATGCTGCCGGGATGTGAACCTCACCACGTAGGCTCTGCCAGCCTCACAGGTCGCCTGTAGGGTCACGATGTAGGCACCGGGGTAGGTCAGGGTGGGGAGGGCGTAGGGGTCCAGTCCTAGCGTCTCCAAGTCCTTCGCCACGTCTACAGGCTGGCCAGACGCCTTATAGCGCGTCTCTATCGCCTCACAGAGCCCACTGAAGTCATGGACGTAGGTGTACTCCCCATAGACTGGGTGCCACTTCCCTGAGAGGCAGTAGCGCAGGCTCAGGGTCACATCGGTCAGCAGGTCTACGTAATATCCATGGTCAATGTCCCCAATGTCAGGGCTGTAGGAAATCAGGACCGGCACACTCCCCAACATGTGGGGCACCGTGCGGAGAGACGTGGTGGTCCGGTTCTTGGGAACGACCTTGTTTTCTTGGAGCTTCTTGAGAGGGTCGGACCCTAACGCCAACACCATGGTGGTGTCTGCCGGGATGGTGAAATCGGACACGACGGTGATGGGGAGGTCTTGCACGGCTCGGAGCACCGGGGACAGAACCGCGAGTGTCTTGGCCGATGAGGTCTTCGTCCAGATGGTCAACAGCATGAATGGTCCTGACGATGAGATGCGTTTTTAGAGCTTGCTTCCTGATTTGATCATGAGAGCCATCTCTTCCCGCAACCACTTTGGCAGACCACGGATGGCTTCGTTCCGCTCTAGGATCAGCCGCTCGATGATTTCCACATCCTGCACATGGACGCGCCGGAACTCTCGATTGTTCTCGGACAAGTGCTCGATAGTACCAGCGGTAATTTCATACATCGTAGCCAATGCGAACATGGCTTCTGGTAGGAACGTGACACTGTGTTCCTGAGTCGCTTCCCGCCGCAACAGTTCAGCCGCCTTGAGCAGTCGATCTTGAATCGGGCTCTCAACTGTCACGTCATCAGGCATGGTTATGCCTCCTTGTCGTTACCATACTGCACGCGCCTCCACTCATCGTCCTTCCACCGATACATGGCCACGATGGCTGGCTTGAATTCCTGCACCCGCTCCTTCACGCTGAGTGCAGCGAAACCTGTTTTCTTCCCACACTCCTTCAGCTTATCTTCGTTCAGAACGAACAGCCAGTTCTCTTTCTCCTTGATGATGGAGTAGAGCCGCAGGCGATTGGCGATGGTCACCCAAAACCCTAGCTCCGTGCTGCCCAGAATATCTGACTGGACCTCGATGGGTAGATCCACCCGCCATGGCCCCATCTTGAGTTGGTGAACCTCACTGGCCTTCAGCCCACCATCCACTCCATACAGGGTGACTCCGAGCGTGTCTGACGCAAAGTATCCTAAGTTCATATGACATCCTTCACTTCCAACGTGATGGTCTCTGGTAGCTCCACAATCTTCATGCGGAACATAGGTTGACCGAGGAACGTGGCATCGAACACCCACTCGGACTCGGCCACCGACACACAGACCCAGTCAATGTCCATGTCAATGGCCGGGAACAACGGACTGCACCGTACGTCCCCGACCTTGACCAGCTTCAGCAGCCCCAGTTCCGCCTTGGCGGCTGGCGCATCGAGTCGCATCATGTCTCGGGCGATCACGACTTGCCCCCGATCACCAGTTCCCCCGCATTAGTGACAACGGATTTCCAGTTGATGCCCGTGCCCATCAGGAACGCACCAACGCACCGCTCGATAGGCACCCCTTGTGAATCGAAGTGGATGCTGCCGTAGTTCTGCTTCATCTGCACGCCAGCCGCTTCCAGCTTCTTCAGGTCGTCCTTCGGGTTGTCGGTCCACTCCACACGCACCGAAATCATCCCGCTCTGGTAGAGCTTCGCAGCCAGTCGCACATGCTCACCGAGTGCGATGCAGTGATACACGCTGCCTGAACTTGTGCCCTTGACCTTCTGACCCAGTGCTTTGGCGTCCCTCAGACTCAGGACCGCATCCACTGGCTTTGCAGCCACCGCAAACGCCTGCCCCAAATTCTTCACCGCTGCCGTGGCCCCGATGATAGCTGACGCCATGGACACCTTCTGCCCCTTGGACGACAACTCCACGTTGCCCTTCGCATCCTTCAGGATGGTCGCCGCTTCGAACGCTTCGTTGTAGGTCGGGAACGTCTTCAGTTGCTGTGCCGTCCCTGCAATCGCACCTTGGGCGGCATTCTTGGAGGCAAGCAGACTGAGCCCGGTCACCGACTGAATTGCCTTGATCAGGACCAACAGGCTGGAGTGCTCACCACCAGTCAAGATGACCGTCGTCTCGCCACTGGCAAGAGCCTGAGCCAACGTCGGGTTCATCGCGCCTACCGGAACGTCCACAATCAGCGAATACAGCTTCTCCACCCAGTCAGCCACCACGACCTTGTTCTGCTCCAACACAGCAGCGTCCAAACCCTCGGCCTTCATCAAAGCCGTGGTGGACTTGGTCACACTGACCAGATGTGTCTGGTTCTGATACGTGGCCGTCAGGCTATACAACGACACATCGAACGAGACACCAGCGGCAATCAGTTTCTTCACCTTGTCGGCCACCACACTACCGGGGCCAAACACGCTATTGAAAAAGGCCGTCTGAGATTCTTTCATGATAAATGCCATATTTTTCTCCCACTCCCTTGGGTAAATGTCACGGTCTACAGTCTACCAAACCACCAGCCATTTGTCAATTACAGCTTTTTGCCCTTCCACAGACTCCGAGCCGATGGCATCGGACTGAACTGCTTGGTCTTCGACGTCACCCCGGCTGGCACAATCTGCTTCACCTTGGGCATGTCAGACGACTTCACCAGCTTTGATGAGAACGTCTCATACGACTGACCGATGGCACTGGTCCCGCCGCCACTGAAATACTTGCCGCTGCCACCATTACCACTGTAGGTCTTGGTCCCCTCGACCTCGGTCACGCCGTAGTGCTTCATCAGGAACTGGATCTGCGACTTCGACTCAACGGCCTTCTTGCAGTAGTGCTTCCGCACCCACTGAATGACGTCTTTCTTCTCGGTCATCTCGGCCACGATGGCAGACACCACCAGCCCTGTCCGACCATGGCCACCCACACACCCGACATGCACCTTCTTGCCTTCCTGCAATTGAGTGCAAAGCCACGTGACCATCTTCTTGAACCGTGGCAGGTTCACCGGAGCGTTCATGTCCTGAATGCTGTAGTGAACCTCGACCACGTGCCCCTTCGGCTCCCATGGGTCCGACGACCGGCCACTCGTGCTGCCGTTCTGCAACGACACATACACGTCGGCATCCTTCACGGCAGGGTGGCTGGCGCTTCCGCCGACCAGCACACCCTTGCCCAACTTCATCGCAGGATGCGACTCATAGCAGTGCAATGGCATCTCGGTATCTGCGAAGTCATCCTTCGCACTATTCTTTTTGAACGTGTCCCACAGTGCCATTAGCTGCCTACCCTCTCCACGATATTGACCGTTTGGTTCGGGAACACTTGGAACGTGCCCGTCACCTTGATCTTCTTGCCCCCCAGCGTCGTGATTACTGGCTTCACGGGTGCAGCCTTTGCCTTCGGCTGCTTTTGCGCCCCGATGTATTTCGCATACTTGTTCGGACTCTTATGCTTGTCTGGACGTTCTGAATCCACCAGCTTCCAGTCCACATAGCCCTTGATGGTTGGCTTGTCTTCAGCGTCCACCGGGCAAAATTCCTTGATCAACTCCATGGCCCGTATCGCGTGTGGCGTCTTCGTGATCCCAAACGTGTCAGAGGCCAGCATCAGTTCCAACATCTGCCCCGCACGTTGCACGTCGAGCACCGTCAGCAGATGGCTCCCGTAGTGCGAATACATGTGGGCAGCGGCCTTGTCGAAGATGGGTCCACCGTTGTGCGCCAGCGTGTAGCCGGTATCGACCAGTATTTCCATCGACGTGTTACCAGTCAGCATGGAGACGAGCGCATCGGTCGTGTCGCCCCATGGCTTCCCGCCATACGATCCGCCCCACGAACCCTTGTGAAACCCCAGCGACAACGTCTTGGTGTATTCCCCGATGGTCATCGCGGGTGGCGTGATCAGATACTTGTTCATCGCGGTATCTTCGTTACCGTCCGACGAGATGTTCTTGAGATTAGCCACACCCTTGTCGCCAAATTCCTTCTGCACCTTCTTCCAGAACGTCTCCGTGCCGGGATACAGGTGACGCATTTCTCGCGTCGTGATCAGCAACAGGTAGTGCAGTATCCGCTCACCTTGCAACCCGCACACTTCGGTGTAGGTCGCCATGATTTCTTGCGCCCATGCCGGTAGCGGTTCATTCTCAGTGAACTTCCTGCGAACAATCGACGCCGCATGGTTGAGCGCGTAAAACGACACGGCCTCATTCTCAGGATTGACCGTGTCATGAGTCGTCTTGCAATGGTCCCGATATTTCAGCGTCGAAGCGGCGAACACCGAGACCGGCAAATCTGCAAAGTTATGCAGATGGGTCTGCGGGGCTGCGTTCCAGTGCGCCAGTGTGTTTGGTTCTAAAAATTTCATGGTCCTTTGCCCTCACTCCTTGAGATTTGACCGACCTGACTATTCTGGCACAACCTCATCCGTTTGTCAAATTGTCTCGGACAGCCTGTATTCTGGTTGAAACTCCGCTGGTAGCCGGGTCAGGTTCGTTCTCCAGAACTTCAGCCATGCCCACCGCCGCACCAGCTTGATCTTCCGGCGTTGCCGGGGCGTGATCAGGAACTGCTTCACGAACTGATACTGCTCCTGAGTCTCCACGGCATGCGCGTAGTAATTGGCTCGGACAAACTCCACGGGCTTCTTGACGCCGAAGGCTTTCGCTAGGACGGCCAAGAACAGCCCTGTGCGCCCCTTCCCGCCCATGCAACCGACGTAGAGGGGTTCACCCGCCAGCATCAGGTCCAGAGCCTTGTCCAGCCCCCGGTAGAGGGTCAGGCGGTCAGGCACATGAAAGTCTTGCGTCGGGATATCCACGGCGCAATCCTTCCGTATCTCCTTGGCCATTTTGACGCCCTTCATGGTGGACGGGCACTCCATGAATGGACCCCCGGTCACCACGTAGAACTGTCGCTTGCCTATCGGTATCTGTATTTGCCCTAACACTTGTCTCACTCCTTGAGAAAACTAGCCTCTACATCTTACACCCTACCACCGACATTTGTCAAAGTGGCATCGTTCACCGCCCGTGAAATCTCCCCGGCCCAGCCGCAGTCTCTGCACCCTTCACCATCGCACTGGTCGTGCTCTTCCAACATGCGATTCTGACCTCGGCCAATCTCCATCAGGTCCGCACGCTGCATGTCCAGCAGCACGTCAGCCTTCCGGACGAACAGCCACTGGAAATACCGCAGGTTGCAACCACGAAGCGACGTGAACGCCGCTTCGGTCAGCATGGTCATTAGCTCGTCAGGCGAAATCTTCTCGGCCTGTAAAACCTTCAGAACCTTGCCACTGATTCTCATCGCCGTTCACCTTTCGTTGCTTCCTCTACCCGTGAAATTCGAATCGACTTTGCCGCATGGAACGCCAGACGATTGCCACCCATCCCAGACTGGACTCGGACACCCGGCAGAATCTCCACCGTCTTGCCCTCACTGATGACAATCTCATCGCCGCGATCCACGGTCACCACCACGACGTTGGGATACACCAGTGCTTTTACTTGCACCATGTGTCCCCCAACGTCAATTTTACTACCGACCGAGACTCCGATACTTAATGCGATATAGCTACCACTCCCTTCGGAAGTTCCCACAATGTGTTCGTAGTGCAACATCTCCCGCACACGTTCATAGGTAGGAGTGGCCATTATTGCACCACTCCATTCCCGATCAGGTGCAGTGCCTGCGACACACTGATCATCGACTTGCTGCCTTCCAGATACTGACCGATGGACACGATGGCTCCACCCTCAGCCTTCTTCCAGTCCAGCACACGCTTCACTGCCGGGTCCGCGATATTCAGCCCCCCGTCCATCACGATGTCAGTCCCTGAGAGCACCAGCGACCGCAGGTCAGAACTGGACGACAGCCGTGGAAGCGACGTAGTCAGTTCAGGTTTCGCAATCACCACCAACTTGGCAACCTGCGACTCAGGCAGACCCCCCAACCAGTCCAACAGTCGTTGCGTATGCCCGTAGGCACCCACGATATTCAGGAACCGTTCTTCAGCCGCCGATGGCGTCAGGTCCAAATACAGCTTGTTGACCTTGTCCAGCGTCTTGGTCACGATACCCATGGCATCATCGCTGAGAACCTTGTCGCCAAGATACAGCAGAACTTCGTCCATCTCTACAGTCGGCACATCGAAGATGACCGGGATGATCCCAAGTGTTTGCCGCACCAATTCGTTAAACTCACGAACCTCACCGTTGACCTTGCCACCGACAGTCGGAACGACCTCAGTCCAGATCCGGCCCGTCAGCCCGTCCATGCTGATGACTTCCACGTCCTTGAACGACTCGATGCTCTGACCGACGCCCACGATGCACGCCTTGCCCATCGGACGCATCACAACCGCTGCGTGGCATGTCACGCCACCGACCATGGTGATGACCCCCTTCGCCGCCTTCATGCCAGCGATATCTTCCGGGGTGGTCTCTTGCGTCACGAGGATGCACGGCTCTGTGCAAGCGATTGCATCTTCCTTGCTAAACACCGGCTTGCCGATGGCGACACCGTTGCTGGCTCCAAGGCCACTGAACGCCGCTGACTTCGTGAACTTCGGGTCCACCGTCACCGTTTGCGCCAAGTCAAATTCCTTGGGCGACACACGCTTGATGGCAACCTTCGGCGTAATCAACTGTTGCTTGGCCATGTCCACCGCAATCTTGATCGCCGCCAGCGGTGACCGCTTGCCGGTTCTCACTTGCAGCAGATACAGCTTGCCGTCCTGAATCGTGAATTCAATGTCGAGCATCTCGCGCTTCAGGTTCTCCAGATTGATGGCATGGCTCACCAATTCCTCATGAACCGATGCGTTCCATCCCTTCATTTTGTCCAGTGACAGCGGCGTCTTGCTGCCGTCCACGATATCCTCACCCTGAGCGTTCGGCACCCACTCACCAGTCACGGCCATGGCTCCCGTCATCGGGTTCCGCGAAAACAGCACCCCGGCTCCTGATTGTTCGTTCAGGTTGCCGAAAACCATCGCTTGCACGGTGACCGCCGTTCCCCATGCCCGGTCGTAGCCATGATCCTTGCGGTAGATGTTCGCTCGTTCGTTATCCCACGACTTGAAGACCGCTTCAATAGCGCCCAGTAGCTGCGCCTTCGCGTCCGGAAACTCCGATCCAGTGTGCGACTGATACGCATCCAACCGAGACTTCAGACTGCCTTCCAACGATTCCTTACGGATACCCGCCACGACGGAACCATACATGGTCACCAGCCGTTCAAAACTATTGCCAAAGCATTTCGGCCCGAGACGTTCAATCCACTGCGAGACGTTGTCACTGTCAATTCCGACGTTCAGGATGGTGTCCATCATGCCGGGGCACGAGACACGCGCACCAGACCGGACGGACAGCAGCGGCATGTAGCCGAAGTGCTTTTCCAGCTTCGCCAGATACTCCGGCAGAGCCTTGGCGATGGCCTTCATGGTGGTCTTGGGCTTTTGGTCGTAATCGGCCCACACCGTGGTCGGAATCACGAACCCCGGTGGAACCGGGACACCCTCATTGACCAGCCACAAAAGTCCTGCACCCTTGCCCCCGAGCAACTCGGTCGAACCCTTTGCCAGCGTTTCTTTTTCTAGTCCAAATGTATAGAAATCCATGCTTTTCACCACTCCATTGGTCACTACGAACTTCAACTATGGTAGCAAATGGCTCCATGTTTGTCAAGCGCCCATCGTTGGAAGTTGAACCCAGACCGTGAACGCGACTTACAAGATACCACGGGTGAAATAGTTTGTCAAGAGCTACAGTTTCTGGGTAATGGCCCCTCTCGCCGCTTCCAACCGGTCACTGATGCTATTGATATCCATGACCGTTTCCTGCCACCCCGTCTGTTTGTTGGCCGGGAACTTGAGCACGTAGGAATACTTCGGCTTCTTCTTTTTCTTCGTGGGTTCCGTCTTCCATGTCAACGCCATTATTCTACCTCACGCATCCACTACCGACACCGCATGCACGGCTCGATAGTTCAGAGCATCCTGTACGGCCTTGATTTCCAGCGAATACTCTACACCCATCGAAAGCATCGAGTTAGCCGCCGCGATAGACCATTCGTAATTGCCCTCGCTCCCCTGCACGTAGGGCATGGACACCTCTTGGAATGGCTGCACCACCGTGCCCTTGCTATCGAACAGCGTGGCCTTTACTTCGGCGGAATTCAGATACACCGTAACGGGATCAGTCGTCCGCAGGCCCACGAGCGTGACAACTTGATCGTTACCCCGTTTGATCACAACTCTACTCATGGTTGGCCTCTAACAACAGAATTCGATATCAGCGGTGACTCTCGTCCGCACCGACACCTCAGCAACCACCCCGTCATTTGTGCAATCAATTGCACCTACCCCAAGATATTTCACTTTGACCCCGTCTGAACAGACCGTGAATGTCGGCCCTAGTGTAGCACCTGTCACCCGACACCGCACGGTTACGTCACTCTTGACGCAGGTTCCGGCCTTGGGCTGCACCAAACCGGGGAATACCTGTGCGGTTGAGTCGATGAACGCTCCACCAACTTCCTGCGTGGATGCAGCCACCACCGAACCGGGGAAGATTTGCAGCGTGCTGGGCACGAACGCCCCAGCCACTGATGCCGGTCCTGCCGTGATGCTGCCGGGGAACGTGGCACTGCCTGATGGTAGATGCGCTCCACCAACCGTGATGGCTCCGACAAGCACGCTGCCGGGGAACACCTGACTGCCACTCGGGATGGTCGCCCCAGATATTTCTGCGCCACCAACACCAATGCTACCGGGGAATACCTGTGACCCAGCCGGGATGGTCGCCCCAACCAACGCCCTGAGCACCGTGCCGGGGAACGTCTGAACCGTCGATGAGACGTGCGCTCCGGTGACGTTGTAATTCGCACTGCCTGCAAAGACTTGCGACCCACTCGGCAGGAACGCCCCAATGACTCCACGTGTCACTAGACCAGCAAATATCTGGAGCGTTGATGGACAATGCGCCCCGGTGACGCTGACGGCTCCTGCCGCCACGGAACCGGGAAATACTTGCGTGCTGGTGACCCACTCCGCGCCTGCTAGCTGACCACCTTGCAGGATGGTCGGCTCAAACAGTTGCAGGGTAGACGGGATGTGCGCCCCGACCACCGTGGCCGCGCCAACCGTGACTGACCCCGCAAAGACTTGCACCGTGCTGGGGACGTGTGCGCCAACGACCGTAACCGCGCCTGTCGTAACAGACCCAGCAAAGATTTGGAGCGTGCTGGAGATGTGCGCTCCAACACATGTGATGGCTCCGGGTGCTACAGACCCTGCGAAGACCTGAACCGTAGATGGGACATGTGCTCCGACAACCGTGATGGCCCCAGTTGTGACCGAGCCAGCAAACAGTTGCAGCGTCGATGCTCGATGAGCACCACTGATGGTGACGGCACCCGGTGCAACAGTGCCTGCAAATATCTGGAGCGTCGAGGGAACGTGTGCCCCACCGATCAGTCGGACAGAACCTGCAAATAGCTGAACCGTAGACGCGACATGTGCGCCCGAAACTGGAACCGGCTGGGGTGATGCCGTGCCTGCAAACAGTTGCACGGTTGATGGAATATGCGCTCCATCAATCGCCACCGCACCTTGCGTGACAAGTCCATCAAATACCTGAACGGTCGAGCCGACATGCGCCCCCGTAACGCCGATGGCTCCAGTCGTAACTGAACCAGCGAATAGCTGAACCGTAGAGGGGATGTGTGCGCCAACCGCCGTGACTGCTCCTACAGCCACTGAACCGGGGAATATTTGACTGGTCGTTGGGATGTGAACACCAACAACCGTCACGGCACCTGTCGTTACTGATCCAGCAAATACCTGTACGGTTGATGCGACATGGGCACCCGTAACAGTGACGGCACCTGTCGTAACGGAACCTTCGAATATCTGCGCCGTGGATGCGAGATGTGCCCCGGTAACCGCTTGTGAGAACGCCGCAGGAGCCGATGCACCACCCATCCATCGGGCTGCAAACGAACGATACCCTGCGGGATACCACGCTTGACCCGCAAATACTTGTGCGGTAGAAGCGATATGTGCGCCATTGACTGCGACAGGGGCTGGGGCAACTGTGCCTGCAAAGACTTGAGACGTTGAGGCAATGTGTGCCCCATCAACCGTTACAGCACCGGTCGTGACGGTGCCTGCAAAGAGTTGGACACCACTCGGTAGGTAGGCTCCAACTACTCCCAATCCTGTTTCGGCTGATGCACCACCTAACCAGAACGCGAAGTACGACGTCAGACCTCCAACACTTACATGTAACACACTGCCAGCGAATACCTGATTACCCTCTGAAATCGTGGCACCAGTAATTCCAACTGGCTGTGGCGATGCCGTACCTGCAAATAACTGTGCAGTGGACGCGAGATGTGCGCCTGAAACACTGACGGCACCAACTGCAACGGTGCCACTAAAAGTCTGGACGGTCGAAGCAACGTGTTCACCGGTAACAGCTTGGCTACCACCGCTGGCGGGTTTTGAAATGCCCCCCATCCAGAACCCGAGCATCGACTGTGGTGCTCGTGGACCACCAACCGTGACGACATGTCCTGAATAGGCAACGGAGGTAGGAACGACCGGGGCACCAAGGATAATCGTGGCACCCGGTATGATGGTGCCTTCGAAAACCTGACTGCCGGTCGGGATGAATGCCCCCGCAACAGTCACCGCACCAGCGGCAACAACACTGGCAAAAACTTGTAGGGTAGATGCGAGAAAATCGCCCGTAAGATTTGAAACGGACGAAGCCGTCAGGAGTGGATCGTTATTCTCCTGAAGGAGACGGTCACCATCTTCTTTGAGGAGATAGTCGCTCACAGCTCATTACGCGAGAAATTCAATAGCGAAGATGACACCCGCCGCACCCGCACCTCCAGTGCGGTCTACGTCTGACGCTGTATGTCCTCCTGCACCTCCACCACCATACGCACCCCCAGCGGCTCCCACAGCTTCCGTCCCTGACGCCGCACCACCATTGCCGAAGGCAGAACTTCCACCACGTCCACCGCTGCCATGCGTCGTGCTGAAGATGATGGCTCTCTGACCGGCTTCACCGGGAATGTTCAGATCACCACCGGATGCCGCACCGCCTGCACCACCGGCTGCGTTCGCTCCGAGCGTCGTCGTATTACCTGTAGCTGAACCATTCGATCCACTATTTGCCACCAGTGTGGACGTATTAAACGTGGTGTTGTTGCCAGAAGTCTGACCAACCGTGTATGCCTTGCTGGCTCCTACCGTGGCAGCATCGAGCAGCTTGATGGCACATCCTCCACCACCGCCACCACCGGCTGCGTCATCTGCACCTGTGATATTCGCACCATTACCACCGGGTCCAACCGCAATCAGCAGGACTTTCTTCATCCGAGCCGTGGGCGTATACGTGCCACTGGCTGCGGACAAGACTTGCACTGTCACGTTGCTCGTGAACAGCGAGAGCAAATCCTGTATCGTGATTTTCTTCGTGATGGGCGAACCTGCCACATCATCAATAATCTGCAACAGGTCCGCTTCAACGGGTGTCGTCAGTGCTGTCAGTTCGGTGGTTTTTTGATCAGCCAATGTTGTCACCCACCGAGGAATTCAATCAGATACAGGATGCCATTGCCACCTGTTCCACCCGCACGGTCCTGTGTCGCACTTGCATGACCCCCGGCACCACCGCCACCGTAGGCTCCACCATTACCACCGGCTGCGTTTGTCCCACCGGGCACACCACCGAATCCGAAACGACTATAGCCCCCGATACCACCCAATCCGACGCTACCATCAAGGATGACACCACGCTCTCCAGCGGCTCCGGGAACATTCAAATTACCTCCTGTCGCGGCTCCACCGGCTCCACCAGCGACACTGACCCCAATCACCGAGAACGTGGCTCCCTGCGTGCCCGGTTGGCCCCCGCCAGCACTGAGAAGCGTACCCCCATCAACCGTGGTCGCTGTGCCTGCACCGGCTGCGGCTCCACCAGCCCCTACGACGTAGGCTTTACTGGCACCGATGTCGGCAGCAGACATCAGTTTGATGACCGTGCCCCCTCCACCTCCACCGCCTCCGGCTGAGTCGGTGTTCAGTCCACCGTGACCACCGCCGCCGCCACCCACGGCAATAGTGAGTACCTTCTTCATGCCGGGTGTTGGCGTATACGTCCCCGAGCCGACCGTCTTCACCTGTACAACGACATTACTAACAGTCAGCGTAGCGAAATGCGTCAGGGCGAGTTTCTTGTTGACCCCTCCCGACACCACGCTGAGCAGATCCGCCAACTCAGGCGTGGTGAGTGCTGGCAACAACCAGATCGGAAGCTGCGACATGGTCCACCGCGCTCAGCGCGGAGTTAGATGGCGAACCAGCCCGATGCGTGGACCGTGAAGTTGATGTCCCCACCGTTGGGCGTCACCGGCATCCCGGTCATACCCGTGTCGTAGAAGATCATCAGTCGGTCGTTGGTCAGCGTGTCGTCCCACACGATCACATCTTCGCTCACGTCACCGGTCACAGCGGTCCACGTGAAGTTGTTCGTATCGAACACCCCGAGCGCCACCGTGGGACCAGTCAGCGTAGGAGATTCTGCAACAATAGCCACCAATGGAACGTCTCTGGCACCACCCGAGTATTCATCGTGAGCGGCAGAGTACGTATAATCCGCTGCATCGACCAGTGACGCCTTGATGATATCGGTGTCGAGGTCGAACGCGGTGTTGCCGAGAATACCTTCCTTAAAGGTGTTATAGAGTGCGTTCGCCACTTTCTACCTCCCACCAATCACGTTGGAGCCTGCGTTCCGGAGTGCGTGCTTCATCTGCCCACGTTCGAAGAAGTGCATCTTCAGCGGACGCTTCCGATGCTCGGGATCTTTGTGACAGGCAGCACAGACCCCAAACGCGACGAAGCCTCGATCACTGGCCTTGGAAATTTCGAAATCCTTCAAGGCATCGTTCGCTAACGCGATACCGACGACGGGCATCTGGCCCTCATCATCACACCCTGCACAGCGTTCCATGTTGAGTCTCCTTCAGTGAATCGAAATCGGTGGAGCAATGATCAACTGCGAGGGTGGATTTCCATTCCCCGGATCACCAGCCTCAATCACGATATCTACATGCACGTTCACTCGGCCATACTTCCGCAAATTCTTGCCGAAGAAATTGCCAATGTCGTTCATGGCTATTTTACGATAGTCGGACTCATTCGCGGGAGGCCCTTCTGTCCGAACTTCCACGCGAAGACGAAATATTTTGAGATCGGGTTTGATGAGTAACCGCATCTCTGACGCTGACCCAAACAGCTTTCGAAAATATGAAGCTGTCGCCCGTTTCATCTCCGCAAAAAATAATGGGTGGAGATGCGTCGGGTGGAACGGTACCTGCACATCCACCGTCCAGCGACTCCAGAGTTGATGGGTCGAATTAGGATTCATTTACGCACCAATAATCGGAAGAGCCGCCGCATCTGACGTGACAGGCTTGGGTGAATAGTCGGTATCCGTCGTGCCGTCTGGTTTCTTGGTCGTGAGATTTCCCGCCGCCACCGCGAATTTCTGTTTGTGCGGATCGACGGGCATGAACTCGATACCCAAAATGAACGCATCGTAGACAATAGCAGGAATCACCATGAATTCATGCCAGACAGGCACCGCTCCCGCCATCTGAACGGACACCACCAACGTCCCCAGCGTATTGCAATCAGTTGCATCAAACTCCTTCTCATACCACCCGAACTCCTCATGAGTGGCTGTGGTCGCATCGTTGATCTGTGCCCATGCCCCGTTGTTCTTCTTCAGACGCACGCTGGCCTGCACGATGGACAAAGCCGTTTCAGGCGTCACACCATCAGTGCCATCCACAAACGGACCAAGTGGAAGATCAACAGCCGTGCTTTGTCGAAGTAATCTCATGACACGCGCCTCCGTCGATATTCATGGAGCTTGGGTTGTATGCTACCCCCAGCTTCAAGATGCGACAGATACAGCCCCAACAATGGGAAATGATCCACAGATGTTTCTACGAATGGCCCCGTGTGATCTGTCCGAGCCGCCACCTTCGCCACCGAAAATGGCAGAGCTTTCTTCAGAATCGCACCGTAGCCACTCGTCACGGCGAAGTAACTGAAATTCGAAGACGATGCAGTCGGCCACCACGACACGGCAAACGGTACACCTGCTTCGACCGTCAACGGTGTCGGCAAATGTGAAATCAACACCGCTGCATTTTGTACTTGGTAAAGTTTTTGAGCCGACCACGCGACGGGCATACCGGGGATATCCGTGGGAGTGCCCCATGGATCACTCAGAATGCTCACCGAAAAATTCGTTGTGCCTGATAAGTTATTGGGGAGAAAAGCAAAGTGTGAAATCGTCGCTCGAAACGACAGGGCGACCACCGCCGCGTATTCATCAGGCGTTGTTGCTGTGGAAATACCAGAAAACGCCGAGTTTGATCCACTAGGCTGCATGCACGGAGCCGTGCCTGAAATCCACCCATACGTGCCATCATCGAACCGTATAAACGCAACAGGAATTTCTTCCTGCCGTGAATTACCAGTCCCCGTATTGTGTGCGCCATGCGGCCACACAGCCACTGAAAAGTTATACCCAAGACCAGATGACCACGGAAATGCGTACGTGCGCTGCGCCGACACGGTATCAGTGCCTGCACGCGACAGCATCTTCCACGCGGTCGCAAACACATCGCCATGGCTCAGCGTCTTGGACCCCGAAGTCATGACGGTCGTCAGCCACCCGTTCGTGGGGATCGTGGCCGAGCCGCCCACCAAATCCGCATACACGTCGAACGTGCCGGATTCCATGAAGTTCACGAGAGAAGCGTCCTGTAACCCGAGACGTAGAGTGGTTCCAGCGTTCGCAAAGACTGGCGTGCCAGAGTTGGCCCACACAATGGCCCCACCGCCAGCCGCCGACAGTGTCTTAGTCCCCGGTCCACCTTCAAGATGGAGATGGCCAATCCCCGCCACGGATTCATTGAGCGCATTCATCTGCCCAGCCAACGGTTGTGCGGGTATGGTAGAGATGAGTTGCGGTGTTGGAAGACGCACGAGTGCCATCAGAGTCCATCCTCAAGATGCGACAGCATCAGGCCAAACACCGGCATGTAATGCGGTTGTATCTCAGTGAACGCTCCTGTTTGATTCGTACGTCCCACCGTCTTGAGCGTAGCATAGGGATACATACGCTTCAGAAAACCATACCCACTCCCTAGATCCATCACCCCCAAACTTTGCACATTGGTAGTCGTTGGTCGCAACGGCACCGCATATTCCACGTTCGGCTCCACCGTGAGTGGTGTGGGTAACTGGGTCAATATCCACCCACCAAAGACACCACCAATGCTCGAAATAGCCTCCGCGTTATAGGCAATCGGCATCCCCGGAATCGCGGTTGGCGTTCCCCACGGGTCAGAGAGGACACTGACTTCACACGCACTGGTGCTATACGTCTCCGCAGCCTGCAAAAGCACTCCAGAGACAGTGGCACGGAACGACAAACTGAACGCCGCTCCACATTCATCAGGCGATGACGAGCTTCCAAAACTCAGCTTCGTTATATCGTTTGGAACCGGAGCATTTCCAATAAGAGGATGACCGGTCATCCATCCATACGTCCCATCATCGAATCGCAGGACGACAGGGACCATCAGTGTTGATTTAGTAAATCCCGAGCCGGTATCGCTCACCCCATGTGGCAACGACGAATAGGGCCATCCACTAAAGGGGAACGTCCCCTGTGTTCGTTGTACCAACACACTATCCGACCCGCCCAGACTCGTCATCTCCAATTGCACAGCAATCAGGTCACCATCGTTCATCGTCTTTGACCCGGAGGTCATCAGGGTCGTCTGCCACGCAAGGGTGGTGAGGGTATTCACTCCGGGTACGAGAGTTCCATACACGTCAGGCGTGCCATCCTCATACCCACTGGCTTCAGTATCCATCACGCTCACGCGCAAGGTGGTTCCCGCGTTGGCCCACGTAATCGGACTCTGTGACAACCAAAGTATCGCCCCGCCGCCAGCCGCAGACAATGTTTTCGGGCCGAGTCCATCCTCAAAAAAAATCTGACCCACCGTGCTTTGACTGTGGCCCACCCCTGCAATGCCACCCACCTGATTAAAAGGTTGCGTGACAACGCCAAAGGGCAACGGTGTAGGGAGACGAACAAGAGCCATTACGTGGGGTCACTCCCCGTGATCGGCACCGCACCCGGTGTCGTGGCAATCGCCGCTTGCCACGCAGTGGTGGAATCGTCTTCTTTCGTGACCGTCAAGATACCCGCCACAATTTCCCAGTGGTTGCGGAGCAGTCGGGCCGCATTCAACAATGACCGTGCGGACTCTCCGGTGATGGCCGTCCAATCACGCTTCAGTAATTCATCCGTGATTTGACGAACCGTCTCGATGTTTAGCGGAACCCCAGACCCACCGCCAACAGCCGTCATTCCTGCGCCTGTGCCAGATCCCTTCACCCAAAGACCGATACTATCGGACCCGCCACCTCGGACTTCGATTCCCGGTCCTGTTGTCCCACCAACGGCAAAAATACCAGCCCCGTTACCAACACCACTCTGACAATGCAATCCTGCGGCAGTATCACCGCCAACAAGACGCACACCCGGCGCGTCGTCGCCTACAAAGTATCCGCCTTCGTTGCCGCCACCGCCCTTCACGTAGAGGCCAAGGCCACTCGCGCTTTCCAGCCACACCGCTTGCCCACTCGTGGCAGAAATCTTGATGCCATCGCCACTCGTGGACCCGCCGCGCACATCCACGCCAATCGCCGCCGTTCCCCCACGCACTTGGAGACCCACACCATCCGCGCCACCACCATGAATCCGTACGCCATCAGAGTCCGTGCCACCCACAATGCGGAGTCCTTCACTACCCGCCCCACCGAGGATGTAAACGGCTGCTGTCGCACTCGCGCCCCCAACAATAGATAGCGCCGATGCTGCTGCCGATGTCGTCAACTGAACCGCGACAGTGCCAGCCGCCACAACATTAAGGCCGACACCATTCGTTGTGGAGATATGCACACCGTTTCCGCTCGTGGCTCCACCAATGATCTCAAGGCCCTTCCCCGTTGCTCCTCCGACAATTCTGACGCCTGCGCCAGAGCCTTGCCCCAATATTTCCACCGCCACTCCAGAGGCCGGAGTAATCGATAGCTTGCCCAGTGCCATCAACACGTTGCCCGATCCATCAAGACTAAGCAAAGCTGCGCCGAATAGTGAATCGTACTGCGCTTCTTCCAACACGGTATACGTTGCAAACACCACTAAGGCCCCAGCTACATACACCGAGACTTCCATCTCACCAACGGTGGCGGTATCGGTCGCATCCCACGTCACCCCATAGACACCGTTCACGCGATGCGTGCCGCCACCTGAATTCTTGTTGACACTGGCTGCGCCGTTCACGACGATTTTGATATCGGTGTTGGCGATGGACAGACCGGTTGCCGGAACATTCGATGAGTCTACAAACGGACCCAAGGCCCGTGACTGCGATGCAGTTGATTGCCGAAGGTAACTGTTCATCGATTATGCTCCGCGATGCTGCGCGTAATAATTCCACGAATTGGATTGCTCATACACTGCTGCTAACAACGACAAGGGATTGGTTGCCGTCCAATCCGTGGACGAACACGTATCATCGGTCAACGTGGCGATGCGCGTTTGGATGTGAGCCGCAAAGGTTAAGTCCGTTTGGTCCGTTACATCGTGGCGTTCCACATAATCAGCATCCGGAGTTTTGGTGGTATCTGAACTGTTACCCCCCATCGCACCAATCAACAAATACTCACGGCTGGGCAGTCCAGAGACACTCGCTTCATACGCATTTTGTCCCACACCAAGTTCAGCCAATGAAAGACCAAGAATGCCAGCACCAACACTCGCGTCAAACACATACATTATCGAACGTGAAACGATGCCGCTGAACGACATCCGTAGATTGTCTGCACCAGCGGTAATTTGAGACGTGATGATACTGGACCAAATCGAAAGACACGATCCATCACTTATGGTTCCCGACGTTTGGGTATATTCCCCGAGCTTGACCCACGTATTCGTGGCGGTAATACTCGTAAGTCCAGTATGAGTATTTGACGCGCCATTCGTTGTGGCTCTGTTTCTCGAAAGAACAACAACAAACGCCGCTTTCCCAACTACCACACTTCCAGATGAAAATGTGACCGCAATAAAATCAGAGGAGCCGCGAGAAGCGGATGCTCTCTGGGTGATCGCAGAAAAACTCACGTGGGGTCACTCCCTGATACGGGGTCAGCCCCCGGAGCGCCCGTCAACACCGAGGTCCATGCCGTGGTGGTGTCGTCTTCCTTCTTGACGGTAAGAACGCCCAACGCTATATCCCACTTGTTACGCAGAAGCCTCAAGGCTTGCAGCACGGATCTGTCGGCAGGCGTGAGCGTGATCGCGGTCCAGTCACGACACAACAACGCATCAATGACTTCGGTATACGTCATCAAACGGAATGCCTTCGGGACGGCTGCGGCTTCACCCGTGGTGATCATGACGTAGATGACTGCGTACAGAGCACCGGCTGCAAAAGCGGCATCCGCCACGTCAAGGCGATAGAGGCCGGGGGCTAGCGTGCTACTCACTTCCTTCCAGCCCCAGTCGTTGTGGGCGTCTGTGAGGGTGCTGAGGGCGTTCAGACTGGACGTGGCATCGGTGATGACCACGTCATTGTCCGTCTCCACACGGGTCACGCTGACGGTCATGGCGGTATGTGCCAGCCCGGTCTTCCCAGTACCATCTGTGGCGGCTGGGTCTGGCACGAACACCAAGATGGAGCGGTCGGTCGTGCCGATTAGGATTTCTTCCATCAGACAAGCCCCCCACCCATTCCAACAGGCCGTGAAAGTCCACCGCCCCCAGCAACACTTTGATGCTGCACCGCGCCAATATCAAGATACCCCGTCGTGAGACCCCCGAGATATGCGCCGGGGAAACCAGCCGCACGCAATGCCGCACCGCCACCAGCCGTGTTGTTGAGAGAAAAATCTCCACTTCCCGCATTGGTAAAGGGATCGGCTGAAAGCGTCACATCGTGGTCCCCGGCACCCACCGCATTTCTTGCACCCGAGGAGTTATTTCGGAAGGCATTGTAGTCCCAGTGCGGTTTCATCCGGTCGTTACGAGCTTGCGTACCCGTGGCACACGTGATCCCATACCCACCATTACTATCAAACACGCAATTATTGATGGACGTATTGAAGATATCTTGGGCAGCGGTCAGCGATATCCCAGAACCTGTGGAGCCATAAATCGTGACGCGATTAAAATTCGCCTTATAGCTATTGGCAGCTAAATTTACGACAAACGCCGCATTCGACCCATGACGACACCCAGCAATGACTGAGTTGTTGATGGTCGCCATATTCACGACGGTGGCGAAGTACCCACGAAAATTACGACAATAGACACCACTCACCACCGCATTGTAGGAATCCAGTAGAAGAGCAGGATACGATCCAGCCGACGTTGATCCACTATTCCTGATGGTACAGTTCAGGAACGCTTCAACCGCCTGAGCCACCGCCATGTCGATCCCATTGATATCGAAAATACAATCTGCGAACGACCGATGATTGCCTGAGTTGACGCCAAAAAATCCATTAACCGCGAAGTCGGCTCCGGTGGCATGGCACACGATCCCTGACACGCGCAAAAAACCAGCGTCATATATCAGGAGGTTAGCAACATTGAATCGTGGACGCCCGTTGTAACCCTTAATATGAATATGGCCAGAGGTTTCATCACCACTTGTTAAAGTGTAGTATCCGCTTTGAGTATAGTCGGGCGACCCCGGATCACTCGATCCAGAACCACGGACGTTAATCCTGTGACCCGCCGCCAACGGCGAAGTAATCGTCGGCTGTGTAGCCGTCCCGCCGATTCCGTAGTTGATGAAACCGGGATGGGCTCCTCCTACCCTTCCCACGCCTCCAGACCCCGCACCACCAGACGTGGGCGTCCGGTCGAGGGTTACGGTGTTCGTGTTCGTGTAGGCGGTGATGACGTAGTAACCAGTCTGGAAGTTCGTTCCTGACGCGATGCGAATGACATTACCAATCATGGCGGCAGTGAACCCGCCTGTGGCACTGGTGAGCGTGGTCGATGCTGCGCCCGACGTGGCAAAATCAGACAGCGAGAGTTGCGGTGAATCTTGGTCGCAGAAGTTCGTGCCTGCGCCACTCACCGTCTCATCATAGCCGCCGCCATTCAACTGGTCGCCGCCTGCGCGGACCCACCAGTTCATCGCTGCATTGATGGACACGGTCAGACTCTGGGATTCGGGGCAATCTTGAAGGCGAGGTCGCGGCCTGCATTACCGTTGGCCTCTAGAGCCGACAGAATGGCCGCTGCATGGACGAGAATGAGATTCCGTACGTCGTTGTTGGTGATCGGTGTGCGGCCATCCTCAGCCGAACCATCTACGAGGATTTCGTTGTCGGCGGGAAAGAGCGCACCCCAGCCTTCGGCCACATATTCGATCTGGGCTGACTTGAGCATGTTGAACATGCCAGCCAACACATCAGCCATCGGTCGAATTTTTGAGTTCGCAATGAGGATCGCTTGCGGATTACTGTTGGGCATCGTCGTGGGACTCCTAAAAAGGACCGACAGACGCCCACAAGTATACTCGCATCCGATAATCACGCCAAATTTTTTAACCGCGCATCGCCTACAGCGGCCAGCGATGCGACTGACGTTCTTCCCGTAGGTTCACAGTCCCTTCCGCATTAAGGACTCCCACACGGGGCCGTACCCAACCTGCCCGGTTCAACTGATCACAACATCAATAAATTGATTGTTGACCATCCCCAGACAGGGCCTTCTTACCCACCAATTATAATTTTACTTTTTGCAATCAATTGCCGGACGACCCGTAATCAATTGATTTCTCAATCTTGTCTGCTTCGGCCCACATGCCAATACTTACACCATGGGCAGACAAACGCATTCAATTCATTTTCTCTTTGCACGCCAGCCGACCTACCCAATGAACGTAAGTGTGCATTTGCGGCTCCCTCAGACTTATACTTCTGCTTCCGCCAACATTTAGGAAGCGTCAACCCATCCAACCGAGCAATCTCTCCGAGCTTCATCTCACCCTCCATGGTATTAGTTCAGTTCACGTATCTTTACCCCTACCCACACCCGCCCGGTAGATATGATCGTTCATCCACGTATCGGACATGTAGTCATGCGAATCGAGCAATGGCTCTGCCCACCACCGGTCTTTCAGCCACCGTCTCACCCGTCGCCACCACATGGTCATGATGGGTTCAGTAGCTCCTTGACCTCAGCCATACGCTGCCGGTCCTCTCGCGTCAATGTACCCGCATAGAACCGATAGGTCAACAACCGCTGTTCCTTCTGGAGCCACTTCCGCTCCTTGCTGGTCATCGGTCGGACCTTCAAGCACAACACGGGTGGCACCTGTGTGCCACTCATCCGGCACTCGTGCGTCTTGCAATACCACGCACTGTTTACGGCGACGATCTCGCATCCGTCCATCGACTCTCCCAAAAGACTCACGGGCAGGAGGAAAACTCGACCTCCCACCCGTCCCTATTCTCGTCACTACGTCTTACTTTGTCAACACCGAACCGTGCCTTGCCCAACCTCACCATACCTTGCCAGACCCCGGCTAGCCTGACCTCGCCGCAACTTACTTCATCAATTGTGCCGCGCACTTCGGGCAGACAGTGTAACCTTGAATCACTTGCGTCTCAACCGAAGGCACCTCACAGAAAAAACACTTGATGGCTGATGCCGCTTGCACCGGCTCACCCTCGATGGTGACCACTTCACTGGCCACCACCCCAGCTTCCAACGAAGCCTTCGCCCCCGCCAGCTTCCACTCCACCGACAAACCGTAATGATTCGCGCACACAGGGCCAAAGCCTGCCGCCAACGACTTCTCGTCGGTCAGGCCCTTGTTGCAGAAGCAGCAATGACCCGTCAACTTACCGTGCTCCCGAGCCACCCGTGCGGGTTGCGCCGAGAACTTGGTCAGGAGCGCCGTCAGGGCCTCCACCATCTCGGGGCTGGTCTTGAACGATGGCCACCAGACGCCCTCGGGGCTCACACGACCGTAGAAGGCACGGTTGGGGTATTGACCCTCACCCATGACGTTGATGCTCCCAGCGGCCTTGCTATTGGGTCCAGCGACCGCTAGCGTGACCGGCTTGCCGAGACAGAGCAGCGTGATCTTCGGGAACTTGAGATGCGCCTTCGCCTTGGCGAAGAGCGCGATGACCCCTTCAAACGAACCAACTTCCACCGCCACAGGCGATGACGCCACCACCTGAAAGGCCGGGGTGGTCGCACGTTCCAGCAACTTGCCGATCCACGGCTCTTGCTTGGGGGACAGCTTCTTGTACTTCTTGAATGACGCGATGAGGCTGATGGCGAAATCTTGATCGTTAGCCTTCAGCTTCGGCAGGGCGTTTTGCAACTGAGCGACTTGTTCTGCGATGTTCATATGTCCCAACTCCTTTGGGTTAAACGACTCCCTATATACTACCAAAGGCCGGGATATTTGTCAAGAGCCTATTCCGGGGTAAAATACTGGTGGTGGTGTTCGTGGCGTCGGCGCTGATGCCGTTCGTTTTCCTGTCCCAATCAGCATCATCAACCAGTGCGGCCTTGCCTTGGGTCAAAAGCAACAGCTTCATGACCTGTCGATGTCACGATGTTCAACGAGAACACCAAGCTCTTTCCCCAATCGTTCTGCAAGGAAAACCGATCTATGCCGACCCCCTGTGCATCCGATCCATGCTTCCTCCACCCCCGGTGTCGTGACTTCTTCCTTCAGGTAGTCGTACTTGGCTTGGAAGTTCGGGGTCTTCATGACGTCGGCCTGCACTTCGGGGTCCGTCCCCCGCTTGTAACGCAGCTTCCGGTCATGATACGGGTTCCGGAACATCTGGCGGATATCCACCACCAACACCCCAGCCGGAGACGGCGGTTCTCCGTCGTACTTGAACCCAAACGAGACAATCTTCCTCAGCGTCACGTTCTCTCCTTCCGCCTACGTTGAAGCCATTCATTGAATGACTGCTCCAACGCCGCAGCCGCTTGCCCCATCAGTGACGCCCATCCACGGTACTGCGTACCAGCGGTTGTCGGTTCCGGGCTATCACCGTCAATCATCCGCGCCTGGACCAGGGCTTGCCGCTGTCCGTGGAGCAGATTCTCCCGCAGCGACATGTCCACCGGAGTCTCCGGCCACGGCACTTCGATGGTCTTGTACTGCACGTTAGGGTCGTCCGAATACTCCCCGGCCACCACTTCAAACACGATGGCTAGCGTGCTGGGGTCTCGCTGCATCGCCGCCGCCAGCTTGGCCGCTTCTTGTGGCGACTCCGCATCCACCTGTGTCGTCCACCTGACCGTATACTCCATCACATCTCCCTGCAATTGATTGCAATTACCGACGACGGTCGCTTCCCCACTCCACCGTTGCCGTTACGGCTTTCTTGTCCTTCGATATCTGTGGATTGATGGCTACGTGCCTACTTCCGATGAACCCCATCAACACGCCACTCCCGATCATGATCAAACCGATCTGCGTCTGTGTCGGGCCACCACACGAGCCATACTCTACGTCGCCGTAGTCCGACACGCAGTATTGATTACCCAACACGTTCTTCGTGTCTTCACCCCAGTGCATCGCCACGCCCATGCCTGCTATCGTGGTGAGCAGGCCAGCCACCGCCAACCCCGGTGACAGCCACTTCGTGGTCGGTGCTGGCAAGTAGCCATTTCGTACACACCACCCCTCAACGCCCGGTGCGTCTTTGTTCTTCAAACAATGCTCACGCATCAGAGCATAGCTTTCGGCGTTAAACTTCGCTTCATCAAACACATACACGTCTTGCGCCCACACCGTTGTCCCGCTGGACAACATACAGGCGATCAACCCCATAACAATCTGCCGTCTCACTTCTCACTCTCCTTCTGAAAGACATCGATGTTCACCACCGAAATGTCACGAATCACCGTCTCTTTATGCACGGATGTGCCGCGCAATTCGTTCCTCATGGCATCAGCCATGGCGTATGCCGCTGGGAAATCCTTCGCCACCAGCAACTGTTCCTCGCACGGCTCCGTCTCGACCTTGATGACACCATTCACCACCAAGTCGAACGTGGCCATGTATACCTGCACCCGACTGAACTTCATCACGCCCCCATATCCGACGCATCCCTGAACCCGACGAACTGCGGGAAGCGCGGTTTATCCTTGCCACCCGTGGGGAAGAACTTGAACTTCACAATCTTCCCGAGATACTTCTCGCTGTCGTTCCAGATGGCCTGACGGTCGGACAGCGTGCCGGTCGGACTTACCTTGTGAACGACACCCGTCTCCAAATTCTTCACGAGGTAGGCCCCCAACGTGCCCTTGGCGACCTTACCATCCTTGGCCGAGCTACGTGCTGTGCGGCCCAGTTCGTTCACGAACGCCGTGTTCTGATTCGACTCTTGCTCGATAAGGTCCAACACTTCGCCCTCACCATCCACGAACCGCTTCATCTTCATCAGGAAGCCTTCGTTGCTGGTGGATCGGCCTTGCTTGTATGGTCCCTTCGGACTCCGAATCATCAGACCCTCATAGCCCA
>Ga0208185_1000005_pt1 | contig 132799 bp, 122 predicted proteins | sample EasRivMeERMLT700_FD_187532 | JGI IMG/M metagenome (GOLD analysis project Ga0208185, IMG submission 187532) | Soil microbial communities from meander-bound floodplain in the East River, Colorado, USA - East River MetaG ERMLT700 (SPAdes) (version 2) | ecosystem: Environmental > Terrestrial >... | reverse complement strand
CTTCGACTGGGGCACGACGGTATCGGCGAGCTCGTCGATCTGGCCGTGGACGCGCCGGAACGTCTCGTCGATGATGGCCAGCACCCGCTCGATGGCGGTTTCCCGGTAGATCTCGGGCAGCCAGGCCTGGGTGAGATTGCGCTCGGGGCCGCTCATGGAAGGCTCACGCTGGTCGCACCGTCAAGGGTGATTCTCAGCTCGCTGATGCGGGGCAGCTCGGCGACCTCGGCTTCGGTGCGCCCCGGCTCGCCGTTCAGCATCACGCGCGGCACCCGGCCGACGCCGTGGAGCGACTCGACGAGCGGCGCGAGGTCGTGGATCGAAACCGGGCGCCCGAAGGGCCAGCCGCTCGCCTGCGCGCCGCCGGCGACGGGGTCGAGATAGCTCATGATCGCGGTCGCTATCGGCCCCGGCTCCGTGAGGTCGCCCTCGGGAATCGACTCGACGTCGATATCCAGCGTCACCGGCGTGTAGTGCGGCGCTCGCACCCTGACGCGGGTCCCGACGAGACGGCGCTGATCCAGGAACGCCTTCACCACGTCCCGGGTCGCGTCGAGCGCCTCGGGCGTCGGCAGCGGATCGCGCGGCCGCGGCACGATCACGACAGTGACCATGCCGTCGACGACGTTCGGGATCGCCCGGGCGCGCGCGACCTCGGAGCCGAACTGCTGCATCACGAGCTCCTCGAAGTCCTCGGCGGTCACGGCGCGGTAGCGCTCGTTGAACCAGCGCAGGACCTCGACCTTGGCCGAGGAGAGCGGCGGCCGCGGCTGCGCCAGCGCCGGGCTGTCCGCGCGCAGCAGCTTGATGAAATTCCAGTAGGTCGCCTCCGGCGTGCGATCGATGCGATACAGGGTCGCCTCGGTCAGCCACGCCAGCATCTCGATCAGGGTGATGCCGGGATCGGCCGCGTTGTGGTTGGTCCAGCGCGGCGCGAGCTGCGGGATCAGCCCGCGCAGCTCCGCGACCAGATCGTCGTAGCGCCGCACGTCGAGATTGGGCAGCGGCAGGGGCATCGCTAGCTCCGCGCCACCGTAACGGCGTGGCGGCCCGAGCAGGGCAGCCCGCCCTGCGGAAACGTCACGCTCTCCACCGGCATGCCGTCGGCGGAGCGCAAGCCGATGCTCAGCACGCGGTCCACGCCGGGCGTCGCCCTGACGACGCGCATGATCTCCGGCAGCGAGACGCTGCGGCCGAGCTCCCAGCCGCCGCCGTCGAACCCGCCGCGCAGCGGGTGCAGGAAGCGCCTGAGATTGGCGTCCACGCGCCGCTCCAGGACCTTGTCCTCGACGTCGCGCTGCGCGGCCAGGGTCACCTCGACGGTGAGCTCCACGTACACCGGGCCGACTGCGTCGACGCGCTCGGCGAGACCTGCCAGGCAGTGCTGCGCCACCGCGGCCTTGACCGCCGAGAGCAGCGTGTCGGCCGGCATGGGCCGGTCGCCCTCCTCGTCCGGAACGATGACCAGGGTCACCCATCCGGGCGATTCCAGGAGCACGCCGCTCGCCCCGAGCTTGGTATTGGCGAGGCAACGGGCGCGCGCGACCTGCCCCGAGGCCTGGCGCGCCACCCACTCGAAATCCTCGGTCGTCACGGCGCGGCCGCGATTCTTGATGGAGTGCGGACCGCGCAGCATGACCTGGTCCAGGCTCTCGCGGTCGAAACCTCCCGCGGCCGGCTCGTGGTTGGTGACCGAGTCCACGAACGGGTAGGTTTTCTTGAGCGCCGCGACGCTGCCGCGGGGCCGGTTGCCGGCGGCTCCGCCGCCGGTGCGATAGCGCAGCGCCCGGATATTGCCCTGGCCCGCGGGAGGCACGAGGCCGTTCACGCCGTCGCCGAAAATCAGCCTCCCGGCGGCGCGGTCGAGCACATAGTGCCGCTCGCCGGGCCCGGACGCGGCGAGACGATCGACGCGCTGCCAGCGCACCCATCCCTCGTTTGCCGGCTCGCGCACTTCGATCAGCTCGCCGTCGAGCACCGGCGCCTTGGCGAAGCGGAACTCCTGGTTCGGCTCGCCGCTGCTCGAGCCGAGGACCTCGTTGTCGATCGTCTGCGCCTGGGTGGCCCAGACGGTGTTGGTAAACATGCCGCCGAGGCGCGGACCGGTGCGCCCGCCCTTCAGCAGGCTGGCGCGGATCCAGACCAGACGCTCGCCGAAGAGGAGCCGCGCCGCCATGTCGGCGGGGCGATCGAACTCGATCAGGCCCGCTCGCGCGAGATCCCGCGTGCCGTCCTTCACGGCGAGCCGCGCCCAGGCGGCGCCGGTCCAGTACTCCCACAGCGACAGCGGCTCGGCGTTCGGAGCGGCGCTCGTCACGCGCGGTCTCGCCTGGTCGAAGCGGCGCGGGCGCAGCTGCCAATACAGGCTGATCGACGCAGCCGGCGGAGACTCGAGGCCGGAGAGCCCGACGTAAAGGGTCGGCGCCGTATCCGCGGCGGGCTCGGCCAGCGGGATGGCGGGCGCGCCGGTGACGTCGCGGTACAGGCTCGCGGCAGAGACGAGACAGACCTCGGGCGGCGCCGTTTCCTCGTGCACGGAGCTGATGGTCATCGAGGCGATCGACGGAGGCGCAAAGCTCGCCGGCCGGTACTCGTAGTCGGCGAGCGTGCGCTGCTCGAGCGTCTTCTCCTCGCTGGCCTCCTTGACGGATAGCTGGGCCTCCACGCCGTAGTCGCCCTCGACGATCCGCACCCGGATCCAGTAGTTCTCCTTGCCGTTCACGCCGAGCTTCGCGATCGCGGGGCAGGTGAAGGCGATCTCGCCGCCTGTCTTGAAGGCGCTGCTGCCATCGACGAAGTCCTTGCCGGCGCCCGCCTCGGACACCGCAGCGGGAATTTTCCCCTGCCCGAGCAGCGCCCAGGTCTTGCCGTCCCAGTATTCCCACCTGAGCGTGACCTTGGCGGTGTTCGGCGGGGGAAGCGCCGCGGTCAGGGCGACTTTGATGGCGACGCGCGCGCCGCTCTTCGAGAAGATGCTTTCGCTCGCGACATACAAAGTGTCGTTGAACTTGGGCCGTTCGCCGAACGGGTAGAAGTCCTTGCTCAGGTCCACCGGCGAGGCGTTCGCGAAGGCGAGGTCCGGCGCGGCGTCGTTGACGCGCTGCGCAGCGGTGAGGCGCAGGACGCGGATGTCGGGCAGGCCCTCCGGAACCGCTTGCGTGGCGCGCGCCCGGATCCAGCGCGACGCATACTTGCGCTCGCGATCGGCGGCGTCCACGGCGGTGAGCTGCGCTTCGCCGACGGCGGAGATGCCGTCCAGGCGCACCACGACCTCGAGCCCGGCGATCTCGACCTGCGGGCTGAGCATCGTCCAGCCGGGCGAGACTTCCCAGCGCAGGGTGCGGATGAAGTCGGCGAAAGGCGCGGCGCTCGCGCCCAGCTGCAGGCGGATGCTCAGCCCGAAGGATTCCGCGAATCCGAGCAGCCGCCGGTGCCCGAGCCAGAGCGTGTGCTCCAGGCGCTGCTCATTCGCGTCGCCGTGAAAGAGCACCGCATCGTCGATGGCGCCGCCGTCGCCGGCCAGGGGATGCTCGGTCGACTGGTCGGTGGCCGGATGCAGCGAAACCAGGCGCTTCGGCCGCACCGCGTTCACCGTCAGGTCGGCGTCGGTCTCGTAGATGATCTCGGCGTCGATGGCGCCTATCCGCGCGCCCGCGGGAACGAATCCCGCCGCCTTGGCGCCCGCGGCGAGAGCGAAGGTCAGCGGCACCCGCGCCGGCGTGGGCGGATACGGATCGATGCCCATGAAATCCAGGAACGCGAGGAAATTCTTCTGCGGCACGCGGTTGAGCTGCTCGACGACGACCTCGTGCATCCTCGCGGCCATCCTGAGCAGCGCCATGCCGAAGTCGTCACTATCCTGCGCCAGCGCGAGCACTGCGCTGCGCTCGGCCGGGAAGCCGCCGGCCTGCTTCCACTTGCCGAAATGCAGGGGGATGCGCGCGAGCAGCTCGTGCAGCAGGTCGTCGGCCTGCCGCGCGTCGATCTTCGGCTGCTGGGCGCTCGCCGTCATGCGCTACCCAGGTAGAAGGGGTACACCAGGTTGCGCTCGTTGTTGGTGGCGATGACCTTGTAGAGGATCTTGACCAGCAAGGTATGCGGCTCGTCGGGATCGGGGTCGGCGTCCACCGACAGCAGCTCGATGCGCGGCTCCCACTTGGCGAGCGCTTTTCTGGCGTAGAACATGGCGAGACCGGCCGTCGCGGTGTTGTTCGCGGCGAACACCAGCCGCTTGAGCTCGCTGCCGAAATCCGGGCGCATCAGGCGCTCGCCGCGCGCGGTGCCGAGCACGATGCGGATCGACTCCTCGATCGACTGCTCGTAGGCGGCGACGGCGATGCGGCCGGGCAGCCCCGGGCCGGCGTCGACCTGGACCGGGAAGCGCCAGCCCACTCCAGGAAGCTCAGCTCGGCCATGATTGCGGTCACCCGATGGATACCGTGCCGACGGCGACCACGGTCCCGGCCGGCAGGTCGGAAGGGTCGTTGCAGGTCTCGGCCATGTCGCCGTTGCGCGCGGCCTTCTTGCCGTTGATCTTGACCGTCGCGCTGCCCATCTTGATGGTGGCCTTGTCCGCCGGCGGCTTCTGGAACGGCCCGCCCTGCGGAATGTGCGGTGGCGTATTGGTCGCGGTCGAGTCCACGGTGGCCGCCGGCATGCCCATGATGTTCACGTCCGAGCTGAGGCCGCCGTCGATGATGCCGGCAAAAGGATGGGGCAGCGGCGTGGGCACCGGCGAGGGGCCCGCCGGAATCATCACGATGTGGATGTCCGTGGCCGTGACCGTGTCGCCTTTTTTCGCTGCCGGTTGTCCCATGACGCGCTCCTAGTTGATGTTGACCGTCGAGCCCTTCACGTTCAGGGCGCCGCTCGCCTTGATGTCCATGTCCGCGCCGGCCTCGACCTTGAGCGCGGCGCTCGACTTGATCTCCACCTCCTTCGCGTCGATGCTGAGCTTGCCCTGCGGGGCCTGCAGCACCAGGTCCTTGTCGGTAGTGATGGTGATGGTGTTGGCCGCGGTGTCGATGACGATCGAGTTCTTTCCGGTCTTGTCGATGATCTCGATCTTCTCGGCTCCGTCGGTGTCGTCGAGCTTGATCAGATGGCCGCTGCGCGACTTGATCAGCCGCAGGTTGTTCTTGCCGTCGTTGGCGAACTCGGCCGGCATGGTGTCGACGCCGTTCCACAGCGCGCCGATCACGTACGGCCGCTGCATGTCGCCGTGCTCGAACGCCACCAGCACCTCGTCCTCGACCTCGGGGAAGAACACGCAGCCCCGGTCCTTGCCCGCCATCGGCGCGGCCACGCGCGCCCAGGCGCTTTCGTCGTCCTCGGAGAACCACGGAAATTTCAGCCGCACCCGGCCGAGGTTGTCGGGGTCCTTGTTGTTGGTCACCACGCCGATGGCGACGCCGATCAGGCGCTCGCCGGCGTCGTTGGCCGCGCGTCCGCCGGTGAGCAGGTCGTAGAGGTTCATACGGCGTTCCTGGTCACTTTGAACCGGGTGCGATAGCCGTCCAGCCCGACGGTATGGGTCGCCGAGACGACGTAGTAGGTGCCGCTGAACGCGTCGCCGAGACCGGCGATGTCGACGCTGTTGCCGGCGCGGATCTGCGTGGATCCGGCGCACTCGCCCTGCGCCTCGATGAAGTTGCTCTGCTGGCGGTTGTAGGCCGCCTTGGCGATGCGCGTGGCGTGGTCGGCGTCGACGACCGGCTCGCGCGTGACGGTGCGCGTGGCGGAGGCGAACGCGGCCGCCGAGAGCTCGGCGCCGGTGTCGTCTCCGCCCATCTTGGAGGTCTCGTCGCCGGCGCCCGCGCTTCCGAGGATGGCCTTCTTCGCTTTGACGTCCCATCCGCGCACCTCCACCTTCGCGCCCTCGTGCACCGAGCGCTGGCGCGGCGTGAACTCGACGAGATCCTGGCGGTACGTGAGCGTGACCGCCGGGCCGCGCGGCGCCTTGATGCCGCGGAAATGCAGGGTCTTGTCCTCGACCAGCACCTCGTAGTTGATCGGCCGCGCCAGGTCGAGAAGAAACGCGAGGTTGCTGACGTTCTTCTGCGCCACGTGCGCGTGCTTGACGGCGGAGTCGTCGACCGCGCCGGTCAGCCCGAGCTCGCCCGCGATCGAGGAGGCGATGTCGCTGTAGGTCATCTTCTCGAAGGTCCTCTGGTAGGTGCCGAACTGCAGGCGGTGCAGCCGGTTGTAGGCCCGGACCTTGAGGCTGTCGCCGCGCTCGAAGCCGCCGAACTCGGGCTCGAGCGCGGTCACCTCGCCGGTGAAGATCGTGGTCCCGGAATCGCCGATGGCGAGCTCGAGCGGCGTGCCGAGCGCGAACTGCGTGACGTAATCCTCCTTGAGGCTCTGGCTCTGGGCGTCCCACAGGCTGAGGGTGACCGACAGCATCGCCGGCATGTCGACGTCCTCGGTCACCTCGACCGAGGCGATATCCGCCTTGAGGGCCGGCGCGATGGCGGTGTTGCCGATGGTGAGCTCGAACTCCGGCACCCCGACGAGCGGGCTGGTCGACGCGCTCATGGCCGCAGCACGGGGATGATCAGCAGGCGCCCGAGGTCTTCCTCGGACGGGAAGCGCAGAGGATTGTCGATCTTGTTGGCATCGGCGATCAGCCGCCACTGCCTGGGATCGTCGTACGTGCGCGCCGCGATGGCCGGCAGGTTGTCGCCGATCCTGACCGTCCAGACCTTCGTCGATTTGATCACGCCGCGCTCTCCTCTATTCCTCGGGCCACGGCCTGAGCGTGAGGGTGAGCATCGAGCGCACCGGCGTGCCGTCGGCGAGGAACAGCGTGAAGTCCTCCTTGATGCTCGTCACCAGGCCCGCGTAGGTCATCTTGCCCCACTGAAACAGGCAACCCACCGTGTTGCTGCCGCGCGCCGCTCCCGGATCGAACTTCGACTTGATGGCGCCGGTGCGGTCCCGGACGTCGGCGCCTTTCTCATAGCTGTCGTAGTGCAGGGTGAGCACCAGATTGCCGGCCGTGGTGCGCGTCCACTGCATGCCGTTCGCGACCTCCGACCAGGTCATGTTCCATTCCGTCGAATACTTGTCGGGATTGAACTGCACCGGGATCGGGTCGCCGGTGAGCGACGTTCCGTCCGCGCCCAGGGGCGTGAGCGTCGCTTTGTTGTCGTCGCCGATCGCCATTACCTGATCCCTCTGCGCTCTCGCTCAACGATCAGCCGCCGCTCCAGGACGCGACAGACGCGCTCCGCCAGCGCCTGGATGGACACCGGCGCCGCCGCCGCGGGCGCCACGGGATCGGGCGCCGCGGGCGGCTGATAGGCGGGCGCGGGCATGAGCTGGGCCCTGGGAATCTCGGGATGCGCGCTAGCGGCTTGGCCCGCGTCCGCCCTGCTCGCCCGCAGGGTCAAGTCGACGGCGCTCTGGCGCGCGGCGCGCGCCGGCGGCGCGGCCTCGGCGGAGCGCCGCACGCTCGCCTCGGGCGACGCGCTGTCGGAGCGAGCGGCAAACGCGAGGGAGAGCGCCGGCCGCGATCGCGCCTCGGGCGCGGAGCGCGCCGCAGCAGGTGACCGGACCTCGGGCGCAAAACCCGCCGCGGCGAAGATCCCGCCGTGGCCTCGACCGGTCGGCCGCATGCTCGAGCGCACCGGATGCGCGCGGCGCTTGGCCGCTGCGGCGGGAAGCGCAAGCTCGGCTGCGCGCGACGATGCGCTCGCTGCGCTAGTCTCCATCCTCGGAAGGGCCAAGTCGCTCGTCGGAGAACGCGGCGCGGCGCTGACGCGGGATGTAGGCGCGGCGACCGACGGGGGCGTGTTGCGCGCGAGCGCATCAGTACCCGAGCGCACTGGCGCCTGGCGCTGTGCCAGTGGGCGGCGCAGGATGTGCGCCGGCATAGGTCCGGCAGCGAGAGCGGCCATGCGCGCAAGCTCGGCGCCGCGCGACGATGGAGAAGCGCTTTTTGTGAACGCGCTCGGGCTGGCCAGCGCTCGGCGCTGCACCAAAGGATGCCGGAGGTGCACCCGGGGATGCTGGAGGAAGCGCCGCGCAAGCGGCTCAGCCGCGGCGGCGAGACGCGCCGGCTCGGCGGCGCGCGGCTGCACGCTCTCTGCGGCGGCGCGCGGCGATGCGCTGGCTGCAGGCGCGAGGACCGATGAGGAAGCGCTGCGCGTGGGCGCGTCCGCGCTCGAGCCCGCCGGCGTCCGGCGCTGCACCAGCGGACGCTGGAGGATGCGCGGCTGCATAGGTCCAGCGGCGGGAGCGGCCGGGCGCGTGAGCTCGGCGCTGCGCGACGGCACGCTCGCCGCTGCCGCCTCGTCGCCCGGAAGTGGTCGGCCGTTCGTCGGAGAACGCGGCGCGGTGCCGACGCTGGATGGCGGCGCGACGACCGATGGGGAAGTGCTGCGCGTGGGCGCGTGCGCGCTCGAGCCCGCCGGCGCCCGGCCCTGCACCAGCGGACGCCGGAGGATGCGCGGCTGCAGCGGTCCAGCGGCGGGAGCGGCCGGGCGCGCGAGCTCGGCGCTGCGCGGCGGCACGCTCGCCGCTGCTGCCTCGGCGCCCGGCAGTGTTCGGCCCTTCGTCGAAGAACGCGGCGCGGTGCCGGCCCGCGATGCAGGCGCGACGACCGATGGGAAAGCGCTGTGCGCGAGTGCGCGCGCGCCGTGGCTCGCTATCGCTCGGCGCTGCGGCGACACGCTCTCTGCCGCGGCGCGCGACGACGCGCTCTTTGCGCGCGCCTCGACGAATGGAGAAGCGCTTCTCGCGAGGGCGCGCGGGCTCGCCGCGAGCGCGAGGTCGGCGCCGCGCGAAAAGCTGCTGGAGCCGCCGGCGATCGAGGGGAGGCGGCGCAGCACGAGCGGCTGCCGGCCGCGACCGGTGTCCGACACGACCGAATACTTGGCCATGATGTCGCGGGCGAACTGTGCGGCGCTCGGCACGGCGCAGGATCCTCGCGGCTTCAGCCCAGCAATCCTGCCGCGGTCGCGACGCCGCGCACCGCGGACAGGACCTGGCTCGCCGCCGGCTTCACCAGGCCGTGGTGAGCCAGCGTCAGGGACTCGAACGCGACGGTCCCGGACGCCGCGTTGAGGCTGGGGCCCGACCATTTGATGGGATAGGCGTCGACGAAGTCCCACCACATCGCCGGCAGTCCCTGGGCGTCGAGCAGATAGATGCTGCCGTTCTTGCGCTCGACTTGCCCCGCGATCACATCCCCGTACCAGCTCCACAGCAGGTCGAGATCGGTCTGGCCTTTCTTCAGGATCAGGTCGGCCTGCGTGCTCCACTTGGGAAGCTTGTGGACGTGGTCGTTGACCCCGCCCTCGCGGATCGTGTCGACGTCGGTGGTGATGTCGAGCCCCGACACCTCGCTGAATCCGCCGGCGATGATGCCTTCGATCTCCACGAGGAAGTTGAAGGCGCCGTACGGATCCAGGCGCACTCCGAGCGCCTTGCCTGCCAGGGTGACCGCGGCGTTGATTCCCAATGTCGGCATTTCTATCCTCGCTCACTCTGCTCGTTGAGTTTCTTGTTTATCCTCGATACTTCCTCGCACCAGCGCTGGCGTTCCTGATGCTCCATCTCGATGATTTCCGCGTGCGGCCAGTGCAGGTGATACGCAAGGAAGGCTACCTCCTCGTGCAGCGCGTCGAGGGGGTAGCCGGCTATTCCCCCACCGCGGCCACCTCCACCTCGAACGGGTGCTCGCACTTCGGGCACGAGGCGGCGATCGTATTGGCCCCTTGCTCGTTGATGCGCTGGTACACCCCCTGGAGGTAGTTGAGATCCTCCGTGAAGAGCCCCTCGATCACGCGGGTATTGACCATCTTGAGCTCGCCCAGGCGGGTGATGACCCGCGAGAGCAGAATGACCGTCAGGTACGCCGGGTTCTGCTGCACGCGGGCGTCTTTCATCGGCAGGATCTCGTCGGCCGCGGTCGCCAGCCGCATGACGCCGTCCTTGTGCAGGGTCCCGTCCGGGTCCAGATAGCCTTTGGGCAGGGCGAACTCGTACTCGGTTTGCAGTGGCATGGTGCGCTCCCTCGTGGGGTGATGGGAGTTACTGGACCCGCAGCACTTCTTCGCACACCAGGTCGAGGGTCTCGATCATGACCTCGGCGCCCTTCGCGGAGAAGTCGCTGCAATCGTATTTGGTCGGCCAGGCATCCAGGACGTTCCACCTCGCCTTGTCGTCGCCGGCCTCGTCGATCAGCACCAGGGAAAGGTTCTTTCTCGCCCCCAGCGCTCCCTTGTCGACTACCTGCTGGCGCCAGTTGTAGAGATCCATGGAGTCGGTGAGCCCCCATTTGAGGCTGACGTTGCCGTAGGTGGTCTGGCCGGAGAGCTTGCGGTTGTGTACGGGATCGGTGCCCTCCCGGTAGTCGAGGGGCGCCGTGGTCGAATCGGGGATCGTGGCGTCGGCAAAAGACGCTATGCCGATGCCGTCGATCTCCACGCGGAAGCGAAAGTTGCGGTACGGATCTTTACGTGCCATGAGAATGCTCCTTCGATGTCAGGGTTAGGCGGCCTTGCCGAGGGTCTTCTGGCTGATGCGGATGATCACGAACTCGGCCGGTTTCACCGGCGCCACCCCGACCTCGATGATCAGCCGGCCGGCATCGACCACCTCGGGAGGGTTGTTCTCCGCATCGACCTTGACGAAGAACGCCTCGGCCGCGGTGGTGCCGAACAGGGCGCCGTCGCGCCAGACGTTGGTGAGAAACGCGGTGATGTTGCGCCTGACCTTGCCCCACAGCATCGGCGTATTCGGTTCGAACACCACCCACTGCGTGCCTTCGTCGATGGTCTCCTCGAGGAACAGGAACAGCCGCCGGACATTGATGTACTTCCACTCCGAGTCCGCCGACAGCGTGCGCGCGCCCCAGATGACCGTGCCGGCCCCGGGGAAGGTGCGGATGACGTTGACGCCGATGGGATTCAGCGTGTCGTGCTCGCCCTTGGTGATGACGCGCTCGACGCCGGTGGCGGAGTTCAGATATCCCACCTCGATGCCGGCCGGCGCCTTGTGCACGCCGCGCACCACGTCGGTATGCGAGTACGTTCCCACCACCGCGCCCGAGGGCGGCGTGAGCTTCGATTTGCCGGTGATCGGATCGGACACCGATATCCACGGGTAGTAGAGCGCGCCGTAGGAGGAGTTGAAGTTTCCGGTCGTCATACGAAACGCCGCCACGCCCATCGCGTCCAGGTTCTTGGGCGTGTCCGCCACGAAGAAGCAGTCCTTGCGGTTCTGGCAGTAGGTGTAGCTCGCCTGGGTGACCGTGGCATCGCCCAGGGCGTCGGGGATGGCGACGATATTGATGTCGTCGACGGGATTGAAGGCATGGATGAATCCGGTGGCCCCGGCCCAGTCCGCGGGCGTCAGGTTGTCGCCGTTGAGCCCCCCCGCCAGCGCCACGCTCGCCGCGTCGGGAGGACGCGTGCCCCCGCTGTCGACCATCTCGACCCACTTGGAATCCACCCGCTTGAGGACGTGATCGGGCTGCGCGTCGTCCATGGTCAGGTTGTCGAACGACTCGACGGCTTCACCGTTGTATCGGACGACCAGCTTGAAGTACTCGGGGCGCGCGGCCGCCGCGGGCGGCACCGGCGTCTCGGCCGCCACCGTGACGCTGAGCGCGTTGCCCCAGGTGCCCGGCGAGTTGGCGCGCACGACCAGGCTGCCCATCGCCGCCGTCTCGGCTTTCTTCAAGGTGCTCGCCGTGCCCTTGGCGGCGCGTATGACGTAGCACTTCGTCCCGCCTTCGTTGAAGAACTGGTAGACCGAATACGCGAGATAGCCCGAATCGATGAACTCGCCGAACGTGTTCGTGAACTGCGTCCAGTTCGTCACCAGCATCGGCGTGCCGACCGGCCCGCGCTGGGCAAGGCCGATGAACGCGCCGGTCGAGGTTCCTACGCCCTCGATCGGCTTGATTCCCGACGACACCTCTTCGACATACACTCCTGGCGATAGATACTCCGGCATGACACGCTCCTTCTTCTAGGGTTGGTTGGCCGCTGACGAGGCGGGATGCGATCCCCTTCGCCTTATCGGTGTCCGAGAGAGCCCTTGCGTCCCCTGGGCCCGCGCCGCTCGGGGTCTTCCGGCGTTTCGGATGCCGCCGCGTCCGCAGGCGGTTCCCGCGAGGGCGCGGCGCTCCCGCCCCGGCGGTCCCACAGCATCACCTGTTCGCTCGCCAGCAGCGCCTTGAGGTGCTCGGACTCGAGGTCGGCATCGGACACCTCGATCGCTTCTCGCGATTGGAGATACAGGGTCTTGCCGTCGCTCAGCAGCACGCTGACGGGCTGGAACAGTCTGTTTTTGATCATTGGCATGAGGATGTCCTTCGCTATGCGTTGAGAATGGTTGCGCCGCTAGGTCGTGACGGTGAGGCTGTAGGTCTTTTCAGCGCGGGTGGCGTTGTGGTCTGTGACCGTCACCGTGACGTCGGTCCTGCCCTTTCGCACCGGCGTCCCGGCGATCGTTCCGCTGGCGCTGTCGATGGCGAGCCCCGGCGGCAGGCCGGTCGCCTCGAACGTAAGGGGCGCCTTGCCGCCGCTCGTGGACACCGATTTCCGATAGGGCTTGCCCAGATAGCCGAAACTCAGGGACGCGAGCGTGATCGTTACCGGCGGCGGCAGCTTCACCGCGATCTGCACCGGGGCGAGCGGCGCGGACGGCCCGATCGTCACGATCTGCTGGCCGTCCTCGTAGCGCTCGGCCTGCCAGGACAGCGCCTGGAGGCCCGGCGCGAGGTCGAGAAAAATCCAGTAGCCGCTGCGATGCAGGATCGCCTTTTCCCTCGCTCCCTTGGCCGACATGCGCACCCAGCCGCGCGGCGGCGTCGACGGCGCTGCGGGGTCGGTCAGCTGCACGACAAGGGACACGCGGCTGCGCCACTCTTCGAGCAGTTTCATGCCGGCCTTCCGGTGCGAAATACGCGGGTGACCTTTTCCGCCACGCGCGTGACGGGCAGCGTGCGCGCGGACGGCACGTACAGCGGCGACACCAGATAGCTCACCGAGAGGCTGTACCCCTTGTTCGGAAACATGGCCCAGAGGCGGTTGGTATCCTCCAGCGTCAGCGCGTGGGGAGTGATCCTCAGGACCTCGTTGCCGGCGTCGACCAGGGTCGCCGGCAGCAGCGGCGCTTTCATCACCGGGTGGTCATGGAAGACGCGCATGACGCTCTCCAGGTGGCCGAGCGCGGTATCGGCGTCCTGCGACAGCGGCGTAAGCAGGTAGATCAGGTCCAAAGGCAGCGGCGGCGGGCGCAGGGCGTCGAGACCGACTTCCTCCGGCTCCGCGTTCCTCATCGCAGCGTTGACCGCGACCTGGAACAGGAACATCGAGACCTTCGCCGAGGTCGCCGCGTCGACCACCGACTTCATCGCGATATCGCCGTCGATGAACCCGCCCTCGGTTTTGAGCAGCTCGACGATGGCGCGGCCTGCCGACGGGAGGATGGTGCCGATCGGATCAGGCATGTTTCGCCTTGACCAGCTCGTAGTAGGGGCCGAAGTCGGTGGCGGTGCACGGCCAGCCGAGCTTCTGATACTCGCGGCGCGTGGCGTAGATCAGCTGCCGCATGCCGACGCCCTTGCCTTCCGCCGCGGCGAGGAACGCCGCGCACACCGCGATGTTCTTGATGTTTCCTCCCGGCACCCTGAAATGCCGGGCGAGAAACGCGAAATCGACGTCGTTCTCGCGCGGCACCTCCGCGGGGAACAATCCGCTCCACAGCCTAGCGCGGTGCTCCTCGTCCGGGAACGGAAACTCGACGACGAATTGCATGCGGCGCAGGAAGGCCTCGTCGATGTTGTGGCGCAGGTTGCTCGCCAGGATCACGATGCCGGCGTGCTCTTCCATCTTCTGCAGCAGATATCCCGTCTCGATGTTGGCGTAGCGATCGTGGGCGTCCTTGACTTCCGAGCGCTTGCCGAACAGGGCGTCGGCCTCGTCGAAAAACACGATCGCGTTGCTCGACTCGGCTTCGCGGAATATGTGATCCAGGTTCTTCTCGGTCTCGCCGATGTACTTACTGACGATCTGGGACAGGTCGATCTTGTAGGTGTCCACCTGGAGATCGTTGGCGATGACGTCGGCCGCCATGGTCTTGCCGGTGCCGGGCGGCCCGTTGAACATCACGTTCAGCCCGTTGCCCAGAACCAGGCGCCGGTCGAAACCCCACTCGCCGTACACGATGTGCCGGTGCTTCGCCTGGTTGCAGAGCTCGCGCAGCTGCCGCAGGTGGTCCGGCGGCAGGACCAGATCGCTCCAGGTGTACTTCGGCGCCATTTTCCTGGCGAGGGAGCCGACCTGGGACACCGCCTGGGCGCGGCAGGCCTCGGAGATGTCGTCGGCGGTGATGGCCTGGCCGAGCGGCTCGCGCCAGTAGGCGATGTTCGCGGCCGTGTCGAGGGCATCGCCGATCTGCTCGGCGTTGAAGCGGAAGCGGCTCGCCACCTGGCCGTAATCCACGCCGGCGGTGATTTTACGCTTCGCCGTCTGCGCCTCCCAAAGCGACGTGCGCGCCTTGATATCGGGCACCGGGAAATCGATATCGACGTACACCAGCTCCCTGCGCAGCTTGCCCGGGTTCCAGGCGGGCCGGCCCACCAGGAAGCTGAGCTGGGAAAAATGCCGCACCGCGGCGAACAGCGATTCGCGCTGGCCGGCATTGCGATCGCGCTCGTTGATCCAGGCGTCGAAGTTTTCCAGGCACAGCGCGGCGGGCTGCAGCACCGACTCGCGGCCCATCAGCCAGAAGAGATCCGCCGCGGCCGTCCCCGCCGCGGCGATCTTCTCCATGTCGGCGACCAGTAGGGCGAGAGACAGGTCCTGGCACACGCTCGTCACCGCGGCGCGCGCCGCGGCGGTGTCGGCGCCGTGCAGGTGGAACACCAGTGCCTTGGGCGTCGCGCTGGAGGCAAGATGATGGCGCACGAAGCTCCCGATCCTGGCCGCAAGCCCGGTTGCGTGCGCGGCGGCGCCCTGCCGCTGCGGCGTCTGAAGGGTCGCGTACGGTGCCAGGCGGTCGTCGATATGGGAAATGCCGAGCAAGGCATTGGCGATGCGCGCGTCTATGCGTACGACGCTCGACAGCTCGGGAGACGGATGGCCGGGTGCCGCGTCCACGAGCTGCAGCAGGCGGTACGCGAGCAAGGACGACTGGGGCGAAAACGCGGCGCGCGCGCTGCGTTTCGCGCCGGCGTCGTGGCAAAGCAGGTCGAGCAGCAGGGCGATGCACGCGAGCCTGCACCCCGGGGCGTCCTGCAGCTGCGCGAAGAGCTTCCCGTACCGGACGTCGACCTCGGGAGCGAAGCAGGCGAGCAGCAACTGCTCCTCGAGTCGGCCGAGCCGAAACAGCCGGGCGAGATGGGGCACGCCCAGAAACCTGTCCCCGGGGGTGGCCAAGCGGCGCAGCTCGATTTCCCTGTCGAGCTGCGCAAGCGAGGCGCGCAGCGACGGCTCGTCGAGCCTGCCCGGGGCGCGGTGTATGGGTTGCACCGGCTCGGCTTGGCGGCGTAGCAACGCGAGCTGGATCCGCAGATCGAGCCGCCGCAGCTCGGCGTCGATGTGCTCCTGGCTGCTCGCGTAGCCAAGGTCGGTCTCGGCTCCGTCACCGAGCTCGGCTGCCGGCATCGTCATAGCGAGGTTTCGCGCATCGAATGCTTTTCCCTGGGAGGGACTTCGCAATCGCTATGCCACCCGCGCTCGCTGCCTAGCTCGTTGATTCTTCGCGCAGATTGTGGATTTGCAGGAGCCGGTGGGTCGGATGCAACTGAGGCGCGACAAACCCAACTGGGTTGTGGAAGCCTCACCCCGGCGTCATTTCTCCTCCTTGACGCGCAGGCAGGTGCGCCGGTGCCCACGGGGAGGAAAGTGCAGGACAGGTCGCTGATGGGCGAAAGCTGCCGCGCGCGCGTGAGGTGCTGCGCGATGCCGGCCACCACGGCGCTCACGGCGGCGATCGCGGCCATCAGGGCTTTTCCCGCCCGGTGTAGCAGTAGATGATCTGGTCACCAAGCCTCTTTTTCAGGACCAGTCCGCGTTTCTCCAGGTAGTCGAGCGCGCACTCGGTGGCCTCCAGCGATTCGACCCGCCCGCTTCCGAGCCACCAGCGCCGGATGCCTTCGGCACTGTCGGCCGCTTGCGGATGCCGCTTCAGGTATCGCGCAATGTCTTCTGCGATCGCCTGCGTGCCGCAGTCGCCGTTCGTGCGCATCAGATGCTGGCTCGGAGTTGCTCTTGCGCGAGGAAACGCAAGGCCTATGCCGGCGCTGCGCCGCGCACAAATGCTTGATTCGTCTTGCAGGGCCAGGACGAACGGCGCGTGACTGGGGCAGTCCCGCCTGGGGCGCCGGCGACCCAGTTGGGTCGCCGGCGTCTCAGGCGTGAGAGTCGATGCTGCGGCTGGCGCGCGCTAGTTCGAGCTGCCGGCGAGGAGGCGTTCGTGCGTGGAAGGCGATCGGATCCGCATCGCCTGCTTCCTCATCGCCTCACAGCTCGCTGACACGAACCTTGGCGATGCGGTGCTTCTTGAGCAGGCGCCCGAGATAGCGACGCTCGGTGCCGCTGATGCGCGCCGCGGCGGACACGTTGCCGTTCGCCCGGCCGAGGAGGTCTGCGAGGAAGCGCGATTCGAACTCGGCGATCGCGACGCTCTTGGCCTGGCGATAGTTGAGTACCCGCTCGGGCTCGCGTGCCGCCGCGAGCGCCGTCGCAGGCGCGGGCACGCAGATCTGCCCGCCTTCGGCAAGAAGGAATTCGCGTTGCACGAGGTTCTCGAGCTCGCGGATATTGCCGGGCCATGCATAGTGCTCGAAACAGGCCAGTGCCTGGGGATCGAAAGGGAGCGCGGGCTTGCGGTAGCGCGCGCTCGCGATGCGAACGAAGTGCTCGGCGAGCAGCGCGATATCTGCACGGCGCTCGCGCAGCGGTGGCATCGCCAAGTGCAGCACGTTCAGCCGGTAGAGCAGGTCGAGCCGGAATGCGCCGCCCTCCACCTGGCGCTCGAGGACGCGGTTGCTGGCGCTGATAATCCTCACGTCGGTCTGCTCTTCGCGCCCCCCGCCGAGCGGGCGGAACTGCTGGTCCTGCAAGAAGCGCAGCAACGTGACTTGCCCCTTGTGAGTGAGCGCATCGACCTCGTCGAGGAACAGCGTGCCGCCGCGCGCCAGCTCGACAAGGCCTGGTTTGTCGTCGCGGGCGTCAGTAAAGGCGCCGCGGCGATGGCCGAAGAGCTCGTTCTCGATCAGCGCGTCGGGCAGCGCGCCGCAGTTGACCGGCACGAACGGCCGTTCGGCGCGCGTGCCGCGGTAGTGGATGGCGCGGGCGGCGAGTTCCTTGCCCGTTCCGGTCTCGCCTTCTATGAGCACGGGCGCGTCAAACGCCGACAACTTCTCGATCAGCGCATTGGCGATGCGGAACGCAACCGAGCGGCCAATCATTCGCTTTCGTCCCCCCTGCAATGAGAAATATGCCTTCTCGCGCAGATCACGTCACGCGGATTATTCACCTCGCACTTATCACTTCGTCCTTGGATTTATCCGCATGACCGATACCTTGGATAGAAAATTTAGCTGCAGCAATTGACTACCGAAGTCACGGACGGTGAGCTCGGCCTTCACCGGTGCGGTGCCGAGCAAGCGCATGAGTATGCGAAGAAATACACTCATCGCCGCCCCTTATGCCGCCGGGCAGCTGGGGATGATTTGCTTTCCCCATTGTCCGATGGCGACAGGACCAATCGAAGTTGCGCGGGGCGGAGCGCATCACCGGCTCGGAACCGCTGCCGAACGCATTTGCGCGGACGGTCCCTGAAATGAAGCGACCATCGTCGGACACTGCGCGCAGTCACGGAAGCCGCGCTTGCGCTCCTCTTCAGCCCCCCACTTCGCCTCGGCCGCGAGCCGCGCCTTCTCCGCTTCTTCCCGCCGCGCCGCCTCGGCTGCCTGCAGCGCCTTCTCCGCTTCGGCCCGCCGCGCCTTTTCCAGAGGCCTTCCGTGCGGCCGCCGCGGCGAGACGGGCTTTCTCCTCGTCGGCCATGCGTGCGGCTTCAGCTTCTGCCTGACGTCGCTGATTTTCGAGCGCTTCTCGCTTCACCTCGAGCTCGGCCTGCTTAGTCGCTGCTTCGTCTGCCGCGCGCTTACGCCCTGCTTCGAGGGCCGCTTCTTGCCCCGCGCGTTCGGCCGCCTTGCGGTCCGGCTCGGCCTTGTACGCCAAGAACGCCAACCCGCCTAGCCCAATTACGATTGCGGCAACGACCGCCAGCGCTTTCCACGACGTGACGGGCGACTCGCGAGCCGGCGCAGTCGCTCCGCTTCGCCGACTTTCTTCTTCACTCACCTCTGCCGGCACGGATGCAAGGAATTTCCTATCCTCGTTCAGTACGGCGACATCAGGCTCCGCGCAGCCGGCGCCCCACCTCGGCTGCGCGCGTCCTCTTTCCGGACCGCCCTCCCGCGGTGCTTCCGTTAGCCCGCGCCGCCGTGGCGACGGCCCGGATGACATTCGCGCACGCTTTCGCGTCCTCGAACGTAAGCGCTCGCGGCAGCCGCAGCGACTTGAGATATTCCGAAGTGAGCCGGGTCAGGGTGAAGTCCACCGCACCCTCTCTGATCCCTCCGCTACCGTACACAACGAAGTACCCGTCACCCCGTGCGCGTCTCGAATCGAAGCTGAAGAGGCTGACGCCGAGAGCGTTGTGCGCGCGCCCGGGTCCGTACTGCGCGTCGAAGGCGTGATACACCTCGCTCTTTGCAGACGGGATCCAGCATTGATTCAGGTGTCGCGGCCATTCGAGCCTCGGCGCTCCGGATCCATCATAGGATCGGCCCCGGAGCTTCAGTTCCCCTTTTGCCAGGAAGAACTCGACGATCGAATACTCTCCTTCCGAGGGGTGTGACTCGGCGTCCTTCGCCGCGATTTGCTTATGCTCGAGCCACAGTCCCAGGACCTCGTCAGCCAAGCTCGCGTTCAGATGCAGGGACGTCTTGATCTTGTCCACGGCGTTCCTGAGAGCCCGCACCCCAGCGCGCTGGAAGGCCCCACTGCTGTATCGCGCCGTCGTGATGCCTTCCAGGTCGACGGGGACGTCGACATCCTCGCTGTTGATGATGAAGCACCGTTTCGCGCCGTGGCGGCCGACGAACACGCCGTACTCGAAGAGTACATTGCCGTTGACCTGGTTCTTCCAGCGCGGATCTGGTCCGAAGATGAAGACGCCAAAGTTGCATTCGTCGGCCTGAGAGGCGACCCAGTCGAGGATGTTGACTCCGAGCTGCTTCTGTCCCTCGATCCACGGCAACGGCTCGGCGACAGGCTCCAAATCTGCGGCAATGGCCTTCAGCACCTTCGACTGGTACGAGCTGCTGGCGATGAACACCTTGGGTTTCATGCTCTGCCTCCTGCTCTGCGGGCAAGCGCCTGCACCCAGACCACGCGTGGTTCGCACCCGCGCCATGGCGCCGGGCTGAGTTTGTCACATTCGCATTTGCCATAAGGCCACGGGCCGGCCTTCCAGCCGCGGCCATGATCGATGATAGCGAGAAGCACCGCGCACCGACCCGAAAACGCGCCGAACCGCTCGGAACCGCTGAAGGAGACGCTGGAGAAAAGGGGACTCGAACTGTGGACAGGTTACCGCCAGGCCATCGTCAGCACGCAAAAGCCCGGACTCGACAGAGCGCCGGGCTTTTTGTCTTGGGCCGCTAGGCCTGCCGTGTGTACGTCGGCGTGCCGCTCGCGTCGAAGCGCGCGGTGAGGAGCTCGCCGCGCATGCGCGGATCGAACGACGCATGCACCCAGCTGCCTTCCTCGATGACCTGGTCGAAACTGATGCCGGCATTTTTCAACGCACGCACGATCTCGACCGGCGTGCCGAAGCGCGGGCAGATGAAGTCTGCGGCGTAGCCGCGCGGATGCGACTTGCGCGCGAAGTATTCCGGCCACGCGGTGGCCTGCGGCCTGCCGTGGCGCTCGCACCAGGCGGCATAGTCCTTAGCGCACAGCACCTTCTCGAGCGCCTCGCAGCGGTAGCCCGATTTGACGATGATCGGCTGTCCAAGGACGCGCCGGACCTCCTCGAGACCCCGCGCCAGCACCTCGAGATGCGGCCGGACGACGGCCGGCGGCGTGTTGTCGATGCCGAGGCGCACCGCGGTGTCGGAGTCGGTGAGCTCCTCCAACGTGAAGTGGTCGGTGAGCTTCATGGGTCCAATTTAGCACGTGCCGCCCAGACGCCTTCCATCTGCGCGTACGACGAAAGCGCCCAAGCGTCGCGCAAAAGATCCCGAGTAGCGAACCGCTGTGCGCGCCGAGGTTGCCTTCGGCGGTCAGCCGGACTTATCGCTGCATCCGGCCGGTGCGAGAAAAGCACCGCGAATTCAGCGTGCCACCTTGCGATTGTGAGACTGCGCCGCAACGCGAAGTCCTTAGCCTCGAGCGACGCCAGTGCCGGGGTTTTCTTGCCCCTGCGCTCGATCTGCGTTTGGCGCAACCAGAACAACAATGCATCCATTCGCCGCGTCGGACGGATAGATAACGCCCGATTGTTGCGCTTGCTTCGCTGGAGCGAGCACGGCTAGAGTAGTCGCGCCAAAGAGGGGGACTCATGGCGAAGAGAAAAGCTTCAGGGCGAACCGCGAAAACGCCCGCCGCGACCCGCGTCCCGGCAGATCTGCCGGAAGCCGATCCGAAGAAGAAGCCGTTCACGCCGACGGTCATGGACCGCACGGTGATCGCGATCCCGCTCCTGAACAAATTGATCGCGGAGCGCAAAGCGCACGAGAAAGACCCCGGTTACAAGCTGAAGGCGGTCTACAACGTCATCATCGATCTGCATCTCAGCTACCCGGGCGGCCGCGCCAAGGCGCGCGACGACGCAAAAAGGCTGCTGGCGCAGATCTTGAAGGGAAGGACGGGCCTGGGGATCAACGAGAAGAAAAGCGAGATGAGCCAGCAATACCTCTTCGGCAGGCTCGACGGCGACGCGATCGAGACCCTGGCACGGCGCGTGCGCCCGACGGCCTCGAACAAGCCGGGGCCCATCTACCGCATCTGGGAGGATTTTCCGGTTCAGGCGCTGCTCACCAGGTCGGTCAGCACCGTCAAGGCGGATGCGGCGCTCAATTCGTTCGGCACCACCGGCGATGGCATCGTCTGGGCGGTGATGGATTCGGGTATCGACGCCACGCATCCGCATTTCGCGGCGCACGACAATCTCAATCTCAGCGACCTGCCGTCGGTCCGCCACGGCGACTTCACCTCCATCGACGACGGCAAGGTCGGCGACGAGCGCGCACTGGTCGACAAGTACGGCCATGGCACGCACGTGGCCGGCATCATCGCGGGGGAGATCCGCGACGGCACGCGGATCGACGCCGAAACCAATTTTCGCGACGAGAAGGGGGAGGTGATCCACATGGCTGTCCATCCCCCGTCGATCTCGGGGGTGGCGCCGCGGTGCAAGCTCGTCAGCCTGAAGGTGCTGGACGACGAGGGCCAGGGCCAGGCGAGCAATCTCATCGCGGCGATCGAGGCGATCCAGGAGATCAACGGGCACGGGCGCTACCTGCGCATCCACGGCGTGAACATGAGCGTCGGCTACGATTTCGAGCCGGAATGGTTCGCCTGCGGCCAGAGCCCGCTGTGCGTCGAGGTCGATCGCCTGGTGAAGTCGGGCGTCGTGGTGGTCGTCGCAGCGGGCAACACGGGCTACGGGTTTTCCGAAAGCGCGTTCAGGGGGACGATTGCCGCCGGCCTGGGACTCACGATCAACGATCCGGGCAACGCGGAGCTCGCGATCACCGTGGGCTCGACGCATCGCGAAATGCCCCACGTCTACGGCGTGTCGTATTTTTCTTCCAAAGGTCCGACGGGCGACGGGCGCCCCAAGCCCGATCTCGTGGCCCCGGGGGAGAAGGTGATTTCCTGCGCTTCAGGCTGGCGCAAGGCCGGCGACGACGGCGCAGGCGCGGCGAACCGCACCATGGAGGGCGAGCTGAAGAGAAAGCTCGCCGAGTGGGACGCCAATAGGCGCAGCCGGAGCGCCGCGGACAAGAAGACCACCGCCAAGAACAACAGGGCGAAATACAAGGAGGACAGCGGCACGAGCATGGCCGCACCGCACGTCTCGGGTGCGATCGCCGCTTTCCTCTCGGTGCGCAAGGAATTCATCGGCCGGCCCGAGCGCGTGAAGGAGATCTTCGTGTCCACGGCGACCGACCTCAAGCGCGACCGGTCGTTCCAGGGCCACGGTCTGCTCGACCTGATGCGGGCCATCCAATCCGTGTAGCGCGAGGAGCCAACATGAAAGAGCTGTCGGGTTTTCCGTACTTCGAGATCCAGTTCAGCAAGGAAGGCGCGGCCCACGATCCGAAGGAAGTCGACGCGGCACTCTCGTTCGCGGGCTCCGGGTCGGTCAGCGATCTTTTCGTCATCTCGCACGGCTGGAACAACGACATGAAGGAGGCGCGCCAGCTCTACAAGGCGTTCTTCGCTCGCGTGCGCGAGTTGATCGACGAGCAAGCCGTCGCCGGCCTGGACCGCCAGTTCGGATTGATCGCCATCCTTTGGCCGTCGAAAAAGTTCGCCGAGGACGAGCTCAAGCCGAGCGGCGCCGCGAGCGCGAAGGCGGAGGTACCCGCCGCGTTCGTGAAGAAACAGCTCGACGGGTTGAAGGGGGTGTTCGACAACCCGAAAGCGGACAAGATCATCGCGGAGGCAAAGGCGCTGGTGTCGAAGCTGGCGGAAAGCGCTGCGGCGCGCCGCAAGTTCGTGAAGCTCGTCCGCTCGCTTCCTGCGAGACAGCGCGCCGACAAGGAAGACGCGGCCGATCGCTTTCTCAGCCTGCCGGAGGACGACGTGATGATGCGGCTGAGCAAGCCAGTGCGCGATCTGCCGCGCCGGCGCAGCGCGCAAGGCGGGGCGGCGGGCGGCGCGACAGTGGCCCGCTCGCGCCCCGGGGCCGGCGGCGCCGCCGGGCTGGGCAGCATGTTCAAGGGATTTGTCTCGGCGGCCCGCAATCTCCTCAACTACACGACCTATCACCAGATGAAGGAGCGGGCCGGGCTCGTGGGGAGCGGCGGGGTCAACGACGTTCTCCGGGGAATCCGTGTGCGGGCGCCGAGCCTGAAGCTTCACCTGATCGGCCACAGCTTCGGCGGGCGCCTCGTGACCGCGGCCGCGCTCGGGCCGAACGGCAAGTCGCCGATCCGCTTCGAATCCATGACCCTGCTGCAGGCGGCGTTCTCGCATAACGGCTTCGGGCAGAAGTACGACAAGAAGAATGACGGCTTCTTTCGCAAGGTGGTCAGCGACGGGCGGGTCTCCGGGCCTGTGGTCATAACGTGCACTGAGAACGACAAGGCAGTCGGCATTGCCTACCCGTTGGCCTCGCTGCTCTCCGGGGACGACGCGGCCGCGCTCGGCGACAGCAAAGACCGCTTCGGCGGCATCGGCAGGAATGGCGCGCTAGTGGAATTCACGCCCGAAGCGAGCGACGGCGTCTTGGCCGCTGTGGGCTCAGCGTACGGCTTCGAAGGCGGCAGGCTCTACAACCTGAATGCGGACAAGGTAATCGGCGATCACTCGGATATATGCAAGCGGGAGGTGGCGTACGCGATGCTGAATGCCGTGGCTAGGAGCTGAGGGTGGTCGCGGGTAGGGGGGAGGTCTGCTGATGGGAGAATCAGACGAGGGAGCCGAGCCGATGAGCGCGCTCCAGCGCTGGTTGCTGGGGCTCTATATTGCAGCGGCCGCGCTGCTGCTGCTTTACCTCTTCTTGAAGTTCTGGCCCGCGGACGTGACCGGAGGGAACTGGAAGCCACAGGCGAACCAAGAGTTGATTTTCGGCCTGCTGAGCGTGGAGACGTCGGGCGAGATCCGGCTATTCGTCCTTGTCCTGTGCGCCGGCGCCTTGGGCGCCATGTTGCACGCCGTGCAATCGTTCGTCGATTTTCACGGCAACCGCCAGCTCGTTCGAAGCTGGCTGCCCTGGTATCTGCTGCGGCCATTCAACGGCGCGCTGCTGGCGCTTGTGTTCTACATGCTCGTCGAGGGCGGGCTGGTCGCCGAAGGGATGAAAGGCGGTAACGCCCAAACCGCCGCGAAGCTCTACACCCTTACGGGAGCAGCGGCGCTGATCGGCATGTTCAGCGAGCTTGCGACCATCAAGCTGAAGGACGTGTTCACCGCTCTGGTCGCCAACCCGGTGAAGCAGCGTGCCGATCCGTTGCAGCCGGCTGCGCCGAAGCCGGAGATCACCGCCCTGCAGCCAGCCCAGCTAGCAGTGAACACGGGCAACCTGCAGATCAAGGTCGTCGGGAAGAATTTCGACAAGGCGGCCAAACTGACGGCGGGCGGCCAGGAACGCAAGGTGTTGAATGTCACGCCGACCGAGCTGACCGTCGAGCTTCTTCCGGCCGACGTCGCGACCCAAGGCGTCCTTAAGATCGTCGTCGACAACCCGCCCGGCTCTGGCGGCGCGTCGGATCCGCAGGATCTAAAGGTGGTTTGAGGCGATGGCAAGGCCGGGGATCGGGAGGCAAAGCATCGGTTACCCGTTTAAGGGAAGGTTCCCTGGCGACGACTTCCAGGCCATCTTCCGTGAGTTGCCCCTCGTTGCGGACTTCGGCGACGAGGTGCAGGAAGCCACTTCCCTGGAAGCGCGAGGAAACAGAGGACATGCTTAGCACCGAAGCGGCAGGGCTTGTCATTTCGATCAGCCAGGGGCTGATCAAGCTTTCGGGACGCCTCGATCTCCTGCTGGCGGAGAAAGAGGCCACGACTGGCCCGCTGGTCCTGCCGATGAAGCAGGTCGCGCTGCCAAACGTGCCGCGCGCCCAGCGGATCCAGCGGTTGAAGGACTATCTCGATCAGACCAAGGGCGCGGTTCCGGATCCGCTGGGTACCAAGCGCGCCGAGCTTGCGGACCTCGTCAAGCCAGGCGGTGCCACCGATGAAGTGGATGAGTACTTCAAGCGCATCTTCCCCAACGAGGCCGACGTCTGCGTCGTCGACCCCGACGCCGAGTTCACGAAGGCGCTGCGCACGTATCTTCCCGGCCTCGATGTCGACAAGCCGGAAACCCGGCTCGCTGCCTTTTACGTCACGGCGGGGCGCGACGGCCGCGAGCTGAACTACGCCGCCCGCACGGCGCTGCTCGTGGCGGACTGCATCGCTGAAGTGGGCGCCGAGAACGCTGCGCTGATCATCCACGATCCGCGGCTCTCAGCCGTCGTTACGTCGATCGTCCGGAACCTCACGAAACCCGACCTCGAGACGTTCACCGAATGGAGCCCGCTGCTGCGGCACGCGCTCGCGGCGACGCTCGATGGAGTGCTGGCGAACCGAAGCGCGCTCGAGGGCGCCGGGCCGTGGGTCGACTCGATCCTGGCCGCGCTCGCGATGGCGCGCGAGGAATCGGCCAGCGGCGAGGATTTCGTGACCGGCCTCGTGCGCGGCAAGGGTTACCGGGTGCTGATCAGCAAGGGGCTGCTGGTCGCGGGCGAGCGCCTTGGGCCGAGCGGCGCCGATCCTTACCGGCAGATCGCGGCCGACATCCTCCGTGCGGCCGCACCCCTGGTGAGGAAGAGCGCCACTTTTTCCGATTTTTTCAACGACAACTGGGGCGAGCTCCTGCGGGCGGGGCTCGTATCGCTCGAGAAACACGGACCGGGGTTGCTCGAAGGCGCAAAGCCCATCGTGCGCGAGGCCTCCATCGCGTTGATCGCAGAGCTCGCGCGCACGCCGGGTGCGATCGAGCTTTCCGGCGAGACCCTTTTCCGCGTCGCCGATGCCGTGATCGGCACGGTGGCAAGTAATCCCGGCCTGCTCGCGGACGGGGTGAAGGACGCATGGTTCAAGGAGGTAGTGACCAGCGCTGTGAAGGCAGTGAGCGACCACGGCGTGAAGAAAGCTTTCAGCCCGGAGGGGCTGCGACAGATCATGTCGCAGGCGGTAGCGGTGTTCGCCGCGCATCCCGAGCTGCTGGTCGACAAACCTTCGGCGCAGCTTGCGCTCGTGACCACGATCGTGAAGGCCGCGAGCGCCGCGGGCAGCGTCAACGGCAAGACGCTTGCAACCGCGGCAATCACCGCCGTATTGGAGCGACTCGGGCAGGAGCCCGCATTGCGCGCCACCCGTTATGCGGAGATTCTTCCTGCCTTGTGCGGGGAGCTAGCGAAACTTGTCGCCGATAAGACGCTGTCCGGAGTGCAAGCGGCGGACATGATCGCCGCGGCGTCCGATGCCGTGCTGCGCAACCCCAAGCTGTTCACGGAGTTCAAGGGCAATCTCGCGTCCGCCGTAGTGAAGGGCGTACTCAAGGGTGCAAAGTCGAGCGAGCTGAAGCTAATCGGCGGGCAAATGCTCGTCGAGTTGGCGGGGGAAGTGCTGCGCACCGTCGCGCGCCGCGGTCGGGACATGGCGGAGAATGCAACCGAGACGGAATTGACCGATAAGATCTCCAATACGATCGCGGCGGGACTCAAGCGCGCCGAGCGCGAGCTCGGCAACCGGCTCGACACGGCGCGATTGCCGTGGGTGCTCGCGCAGCTCGTGGCGGCTGTCGCAAAAAAGGACCTGGCAGTGATCGATCCGGAGGATCCGAAATTCATGGAAGTTTTCGCTCAGCTCGCCGAAGCCGCGGCCTGAGAACTGCCGTGGAGACCGTCATGACGCACAGGAAAAGCAGCTTAACGGGCCGTTTCGCCGCGCTGCTCGGAGCGGCAGTGCTGGCGCTCGCAACCGGGTGCGCGACGCAGCAGCAAGTCAAGCAGATCGTCGACGATTCCAACGCGCGGCTCGCCGCCGTCATGCTGCCCGATCCCGGGCTCGCACCCGACGGTGCGCGCGTGGCCGAGGCTGGGGATGCGGCGCGCCGGATCGAAGACGTCATCGCCGCCCATCCGGATCAAAAGGCGCTGGCGTCGAGCCTGCGCATTCGACAGGGCGTGATCTATCTCAATCAGGGTCAGTACAACCTGGCCGCGGCAGCGTTCGAAGCGGCGGATCCGGCTGTGCTCTTCACCGATCGGGACCAGGCGTTGAAGGCGCTCGCGCCGCACCTGGTATGGTGGTACCAGACCAAAGCCGGTCGCTCCCCAATGCCGATCGCCGAGCTCAAGCGGGCCGAGGCGGCGATGCAGGCGACGAAGGCGGAGACGGCGAAGCGCAAGGACAGCCCGGATGTCCGCGACTGGATTGCGGAGACCGGCGCGTGGATCGGCTTGGCGTACTCCGCTGCCGTACCGGAGGTCGCGAGTCAAAAGTCGGCGTTGGAAGCTACGATCAACGATTACTCGTCGATCCTCGCCGCACCCGATCTTGCCTGGCTGTGCACCCCGAACCGCGCGGATGCGACCGTACCGCTGCCCGACCTGCGGCGCCGTTTGCGCGCGCAAACGATTGTCACCGCGGCCCAACAGTCGGCCAGGTCGCTGACTGGTGCGGATCGACCCGCGTTTCGGGAACCTGTGTTTCAGGACTTGATCGCACCGACGTCGCCGAATCCTAAATGCCGGAGTAGGTAGTAGAGGACGGTGATGACGGAACTGCGCCGGGTATTTCTTTTTAGCGGGCATCTGATCGACGCAAAGGGTCGGAAGGCGCCGCGCTTCCCGCCGGAGCGCGAGCCGATCGCCGCGCGTGCCATCGCCGCGGCCCTTGATGAGCTTGGCGCGAGCGGTCGCGACCTTGGCATCACGGAAGGGGCTTGCGGTGGCGATCTGCTCTTCGCCGAAGCGCTCCTTGAGCGCGGCGCCGCGCTTGAGCTGCGGCTGCCCTTCGACGAGCCGACGTTCTTGCGCGAGTCGGTGGATTTCGAGAAGGCGCCGTCGCCCATGCCTGACCGCTGGCATGAGCGCTTCATGCAGGCGAAAGCACGCGCGAAAGCTCTCGTGATGCCCGAGGTGCTGGGACCGGCGCCGGATGGCCAAAGTCCGTATGAGCGCTGCAATCTTTGGATGCTTGACGATGCGCTCGCCATGGGTGCCGGGAAGCTCAGCTTCATCTGTCTCTGGGACGGCGGCGGCGGCGACGGTCCCGGCGGAACGCGCCATTTGGTGGAGGCAGTGCGCTCGCAGGGCGGTCGGGTTCGTTGGCTCGACACCAGAAAGCTATGGTGAGGGAACGATGGCGAATGGCAAGGGCACCTGTTTCGTAGTGATGGGGTTCGGCAAGAAGACAGATTTTGAGACCGGGCTCACCTTCGATCTCGACAAGTCGTACCGCAACGTCATCAAGCCGGCGGTCGTCGCGGCCGGCTACGATTGCGTGCGCGCCGACGAGATAGTCCACTCGGGCCTGATCGACGTTCCGATGTACGAGCAACTCCTGGCGGCCGACATCGTCGTCGCGGATCTTTCCACGTCGAACAAGAACGCGTTTTACGAGCTCGGCGTCCGTCATGCATTGCGCCCCTACACGACCATCGTGATCGCCGAGGACGGCATGAAGCCGCCATTCGACGTGAACCACGTCGTCGTACGTCCCTACAAGCATCTGGGCGAGGACATCGGCTACGACGAAGTCATGCGGTTCCGTCGCATCCTGACCGACGCGATCGCTACCATCGCCGCGTTGGTGGAGGACAAGCGCGTTGACAGTCCGGTCTACCGATTCGTGAGCGGCCTCAAGCCGCCCGGGGTTGGCGCTCCCGTATCGGCGACGCAGGCGCAACCCGCGTCGGCTTCGACGCATAGCGCGATGATGAAGCAGGTGAACGATGCGATCGACAAGAACGACTTCGTCAGCGCGAAGAGCCTGCTCGGCGCCATCCGGACGCTGATTACGAACGAGGCGCCCGGTCGCCCAGAGGAGCCTTACATCGTTCAGCGCCTCGCGTTCGTCACGTACAAGAGCAGGCATCCGAGCGAGCTGGCCGCGCTGAAAGAAGCGTCGACCCTCCTCGCTTCGCTCGAACCCCAGACTTCGAACGATACCGAGACGCTCGGCCTGTGGGGAGCGGTCCACAAGCGGCTCTGGGCCTTGACGCAAGACACGATCCACCTCGACGAAGCGATACGCGCCCTCGAGCGCGGGTTCTATCTCCGCAACGACTATTACAACGGGATCAATCTCGCCTTCCTGCTCAACCTGCGCGCGTCGCGCGCGACCGACCCGGCTGAGGCAATCACCGACTTCATGCTTGCGCGGCGCGTCCGCCAAGAGGTCCTGACGATCTGCGAGAAATGGCTGACCGACAACCCGGCGGTGGCAGCCTCGACAGCGGAACCGGCGCGCAGGCAGCAAGCCGAAACGCGGTACTGGGTGCTTGCGACGCTCGGCGAAGCGATGGTCGGCCTCGGCGACCCCGCCGCGCCGCAGCGCCTCGAAGCAATCTATTCAGCGGCGCCGGCACCGTGGATGGCTGACACTACACGCGAACAGGTCGGAAAGTTGCGGGCGTTGCTCGTCGACGCCCCGCTCAAGCACCTGAAAGGGGAGGAGCGATGACTATCACCGTGCAAGACGCCGAGCGCCGCGCGCGGGAAATTACCGCCGGCGTTGCGGCATCACCGGCAGAGGTGCTCGACCTGGAGAAAGTGCTCCGCGGCGGCCGCAAGTTCGGGCTTGCCCGCAAGATCCTGGAGCGCACCCGGGATCACGCGGACGTTGTCCGCGATCCGAAGCTCAGACTGAAGGTCGCGCAGAAGCTCGCGCTTTGCACGTACAAGGACGCCGATCTTCCCGCCGATCAGAAGCTCGACGATGCGGAGCGCGTTCTGCAGGCCGCGGACGATCTCAGGACGACGACCGATCAGGAGACGCTGGGGCTGGCGGGAGCAATCCACAAGCGCAAGTGGGAACAGACCGCGCAGGAACGGTATCTCGAGACTTCGCTCGCTTACTACTACCGGGGCTACGAGCAAGGCGTCGCCAAGGATTACGGCTATACGAGCATCAACGCCGCGTTCGTGCTCGACGTCCTGGCCGATCTCGAGAATGTCGAATCGCAGCCGGCGCCGCTCGCCGCGGCGACGGGTGCGCAGCGGCGAGCGCTCGCGAAGCGGGTTCGCATGGATATCGTCGAGACGCTGCCCGACTTGGCGAACCAGCCGAGCAACGCTTGGCTGAAGGACACGTGGTGGTTCCTGGTCACCCTGGGCGACGCCTATTTCGGCCTGGACGATTGCAAGAGCGCGGAAAAGTGGCTGATGGAGGCGGCCGCGCTGCGCGACGTGCCGGATTGGGAGCAGGAGAGCACGGCCCGGCAGCTCGCAGCGCTGCTCCGCGTCAAAGAGAATTTCGCGAGCCGCGGCGGACCCCAGGTTGATCCTTGCCTGCGTGAGGTGCTGCGCAAGTTCCTGGGCAGCAGCGCGGCCGCAATGGACTCCGTCGTGCGCGGCAAAGTCGGGCTGGGCTTGTCGGGCGGCGGCTTTCGGGCGTCGTTCTATCACATCGGCGTGCTCGCCAAGCTCGCAGAGCTGGATCTGCTGCGCCAGGTCGAATACCTCTCGTGCGTTTCGGGCGGATCGATCGTCGGCGCGCATTTCTACCTGGAGGTGCGACACCTTCTGCAGCAAAAGGCCGACGCGGAGATTACGCGCCAGGACTACATCGATATCGTGCGCCGGATCGAAACCGATTTCTTCGAGGGCGTGAAGACCAACATCCGGACGCAGATCGCCGCTGAATGGTTTACCAACCTGAAGCTCATCTTCGCCCCCGCCTATTCGCGGACCAAGCGCGCCGGCGAGCTTTATGAACGGCATATCTACGCCAGGGTCAAGGACGGACACGGTGGTGGACCGCGCTGGTTGAATGAGCTCAAGGTGTTGCCCAAAGGCGAGCCGGACGGGTTTTCGCCGAAGGACAACAACTGGCGACGCGCGGCCAAGGTGCCGATCCTCGTGCTGAACGCCACCTCGCTCAACACGGGGCACAACTGGCAGTTCACCGCGACGTGGATGGGCGAGCCGCCCGCCGACATCAACTCGGAGGTCGACGCGAACTATCGGCTGCGCCGCATGTACTACACCGAAGCGCCGCCGCCGCATACGAGCATGCGGCTCGGCTACGCGGTGGCAGCGTCAGCTTGCGTGCCCGGCATCTTCGAACCGCTGACGCTGGTCGATCTCTATGAACGGCCGGAGAAAGTCCGGCCTGTCGTGCGGCTCGTCGACGGCGGCGTCTTTGACAATCAAGGTGTTGCGGCACTGCTGGAGCAAGGCTGCTCCGTGCTTCTTGTGAGCGACGCCAGCGGACAGATGGACGCGAGCGACTTCCCGAGCAACAGCCTGCTGGGCGTTCCCCTGCGCGCAAACAGCATCCTGCAAGCGCGCGTGCGAGGCAGCCAGTTCGAAGCGCTGTCGGGCCGGCGGCGCGGCGGCCTGCTGCGCGGATTGATGTTCGTCCATCTCAAGAAGGATCTGGAAATCGAGCCGGTCGATTGGATCGATACGCAAGAGCCGTCCAAAGCGCCGCCCGCCGATCCGTTGCTGCCTTATGGGATTCAGCGCCACGTGCAGCGCCAGCTGGCGGCGATCCGCACGGATCTCGATTCCTTCTCCGAAGTGGAAGCCTATGCGCTGATGACGAGCGGCTACCTGATGACCGAGCACGCGCTCGAGGATTCGATTCTGGGCTTCCCCGTTGCGCGGAGGGCGCGCGAGCCGTGGAAATTCCTGGCGATCGAGCCGCTGATGAAAAAGGCGCCAAGGAAGACGCCCGTAGCAAGACAGCTCAACGTCGCCGGCAGCCTGTTCTTCAAGGTTTGGCTGCTGATGCGGCAACTGCAGATCTTGGCCGGCGTGCTCGCCGTGTTCGTGCTCTGGCTGCTCGTCGTCGCCGCCTACGATCGCTGGGGCGGACCACTCTTTACGTACACACTGACGGTCAGAGAGGCTGCGCTAGCGGTGGCGCTTGCCGCGCTATCGCTACTCGGTCTGGGATTCGTGGGGAAGCTGGTGCGATACCGCAAGACCGCGACCGAGATACTGATCGGCATCGGCATGGCGATATTCGGCTTTGTCCTTGCCCGTCTGCATCTGCACGTCTTCGACAAGCTGTTTCTGTGGCAAGGTCAGCTGCGACGGTTCTTGTCGCGCACATAGGCCAGCTCCCCAGCGGTGCCGAGCGTCTTCATCAATTACCGCCGCACGGATTCGGGGGCCTCGGCCGGGCGGCTGACCGATGACCTGAAGGAGCAGCTGCGCGGCGTGCGCGTCTTCCGCGACGTCGCGGAAATGCACCCGGGAGAGGACTTCCGGGTGGCGATCGAGAATCTTCTCAAGAGCATTGCCGCGACGGGCGCCGGGCTTCGGTTCGAACCGCTTCCGGAGGGTGCGGTGGTTCCAAGCGCAGGCGTGGTCGACGCCGTAGGCCGGGGAACGCTGGATGCGGCGCTGATCTCCCCGCAACTGCTTTACGACAAGGGCAAGGCATTCGCCCTCATGGACGGAGCGCCATTCGGCCCCGAGGGCGAGCAGTACGTCTCGTGGAGGAAAAGTCCGGTCGCCACTGAAACGATCGAACTCATGTACCAGCGCGTCGGCGCCGTGGGCGTGCTTTGTGGCGTCACCGGACCCCACGGAGATTTCTGGTTGCGCGAGTCGGTGACGAAGATCGACGAGCTCAGGAGCCTGCAGGTCCGCTCGCATGGACTCTATGCGGCGCTGCTCGAGACAGCGGGGGTAAAGACGGTTTCCGCTTCCAGCACGCCGGGACCGATGGGCGCCGAGCTGTCGTTGGACCCTTGGATGCCGAGTACGGCCGGCGTGTGGACCACCTACGCCATCTCCCACTTGGGGGGCTCGCGCAGCCTGGACCTCGTCGTCAATGCTTCGAGGTGGAAGACGCTGGAGGCTACGGCGCGGGCAGCGATTGTCGCCGCCTGTGCTTCCAACGTGCGCTGGACGCTGGAGCAGAGCCGCGCGGCGGTGAACAAGGCCATCCACGAGGCGCGAGCCCGGAAAATGCGGGTCTATCTCATGCCCCGCGGCGTTACGGCGCTGCTGCGGCGCGCCTGGCTTGAAACGCGTGCCGGGCTGTCGGGCAGCGATGGAACCTTCTCGCGGCTGCAAGCGAGCATGGAGCAATTCGAGGACGCCGCGGCTCGGCCGATCGCGTCTGCATACGGCCTCTGATCCGCGTGAACGTGTTCATATCGTACTCGTCGAGCCAGGTCGACCTCGCAGCTCGCATTGCCCATTCGCTGCGGGACGGGGGAAACGCGGTGTTCTTCGACCGAGAGACTCTCCCTCCAGGTGAGACGTACGATGCCCGCATCAGGGAAGCCATCGAAGGCAGCGACCTGTTCCTTTTTCTCGTCGATCCGGCGGCGATCTCGCCCGGCAGCTATGCGCTCGCGGAGCTCGGCATCGCCGAGCGCGCGACGGAGCGCAGCGCGCTGAAGGTGCTGCCGGTAATGGTCGCGGATACCGATTTCGCGGACATGCCGCCCTACCTGCGTTCTGTGACGGTGTTGCGCCCGCGCGGCGACGTCGTGGCGGAAGCGCTGGCGGCGATCGCCGATGCCGCGCGCGAGCTCAGGCGCGAGCCGGTGTCGGTATCGACCACGGTCACGAATTCCGGCTGGATGCTGAACTTCTTCATCCTGGAAGAGCATCCGCGCGAGGTCTTCTATCGCTTCGACGACGAAGCAGCGTTCCGCAGCACGGGCTTCAGCCAGGTTCCGGATCGGCGCAGCGGCCTGCCGCAGCCCAGGCTCTTTGCGACCGTCCCTGCGGTCAATGGCACCCGCGAGTTGTTCGTGAAGTACCTCGACTCAAGAGGCCGCGAGCGCGGTCCGTATCGAGTCGTGATCGATGCGAACGCGCAGCTCGTCGCCTCGGTCAAGCAGATCCTCGAGGTGACCAAACCCTGGGTGGCCTTCAGGGAGTATCCGGAAGGACGGTGGCTCGCCTATTTCACTCACCTTCTGGCATACAAGAATGCCTTGAAGGAGATCCGCTACTCGGTGGACAGCGACTCGCTCTCGAACCGCCTGCGCTTCACCCGCTCGCCCGCCTCGGAGATCGGCGCGGACGACGAGACGATGGTGCCGGTTCCCGTGGCGGCGCGCTACGTCTGCGTCAAGCTGGTCTTCGTCGACGGCAGCGAGTGGCCGGCCGAGCGGTTTACACGCAGCTAATTTCGAGCAAGGCCGGCGAGGCGCAGGCCTTCCAGCCAGTGTGCCGCGTCCTCGTTTCGCTCGAACACAATGTCGAACGCCTCTCTCGTCAAGCTGGACGCCGGCTCGCGCTTGACTCGCGCGCTTTGCCGGACATCCGAATCGCCCGAACGCGATCAGGCCGTTCGGAACAGCGCCGCTTCCGCCTCACGCCGCCGGCTGAGCCCGGCGAGCACCTTGCCGCCGGCCTTGTTCCATCTCGGGAATTCAGCCGCCGCGCCGGCGTAGTCTCCCTGGTTGAGCTTTTTCAGCAGGGTCGACTTCGAAAGGTTGCCGCCGCCGCAGTTGAACGCGAAGCTCACCAGCGCGGCGAACTGGTTGTCGGTGAGCGGCGCCTTTGCGAGAGCCGCGACGTCGCGGCAGGTGTCGAGCAGGTCGCCGCGCAGCAGTTCTTCCGCCTGCTCGAGCGTGATGCCGCCCGGATACAAGTTTCTTGCGGCTTTGCGGTTCTCCTTGCCGCGCAGGAACCGGCCCCCGACCGAGATCGCATGGCCCCAGCCTATCGTCCATATCCCTGCGGGGTCGAGATAGGGATCGATCTTCACCGTGGTCGGATCGCCGTCGGGGATACCCTCGAAGCTCTTGATGAGCTCGAGGCCCACCTGGTTGATCTCGCGTACACCGCCGCGCTCGGCGCTGCCGGCAGAGCGCGTTGCACCGACGTTCCGCTCGGCCGCTTCGGGCGTCGTGACGCTAAGCCAGACGTCGCCGCCACGGCCAAGCTCGGCCTGGAGCGCGGCGAAGAGCTTGCCGAAGGCCGCGCGCGACTGCGCGACGCCCTTGGGCGTGCGCGCGAGCCCCGGGATGATGCAGCCTTCGGTGTCCTCGGCGGTGTTGCCGGGATGGATCCGCACGCCCTCGAAGTTCGGCACGTTCTCGAGCAGTGGCAGATCGCGGCCGAATCGCGGCGAGCGCGACACGACCACGTGGTAGCGTCCCTCCTGGATCGCGGTCTTGCCGTGGACCTTGACGCCGCCGGGACGCACCACGTCCTCGACGGTGTAGCAATCGAACTGCCCATCGACGAACAGCTTGCCGAGAGTGCAATCGGCCCCGCATACATCGCGCACCAGTTTCAGTTCCATGACGAAGCTCCCTTCCGCCCGACCCGGGAAATTAGAAGCTGCGGCGGCGCGGACGGTCAAGGAAAGCGCGGCGGTCCTCTGCCGCACCAAATCTGCGCCATATCACCCGCGGGACATTCCCCTTATCGGTCTGTCCGATGCACGGCTAAGAAAGCGTTGTCTGCAGGCCGACGCGAGCGTAGCGCAGCAATGAACATGAGGGACACAGGGAACGTGGGCTTGCGCGAGCCGACTGATGCACGGCCGTCTTGAGGTGGTTGTCGCGGAACACGAGAAGGATAGGAAATTCCCTCCCGCACTCTCGGCGAAAAAGTCTTTCCGGTGTGCAGCCCGAAGCTCCACAAGAAAAATCCTCTGGAGGGGGCGCCTGATGATCAGTGCTTGCCGGCGGGCGTCTTTTTGCCTAGTCGGTCCGTGGCGACTGCGCCGGACGGGTCATCGCTGCCGGGAGAATCCTGACGCAGACTGCGCTTTTCTAGCAGAGGAGCTCGATCGTGTCCGATAAACGTAGGCTGCATTTCGCGCCCGCGGGCATCGCGTCGCTTGGGCTGCGCAAGTCGAGCCGCACGCCGAAGGGGGCGCTCGCCCCGTCGTTCACGCAATCCCACCAACCGTTCACGCATACGACAACCGGTAGAAAAGCATTCGACACCCAGATCGGAGCTTTTGTATTGGGAATGAATGACACGGGTCTGACCGCAGCCCGCTGCCTGGGCAGGGAAGGGATACCTGTAAAAGGGTTCGATATCAGCGCCAAACGTGCGGGGTTCCGCTCGCGCTATTGCAGGGCGGAAGTTTGCCCGGATCCATTCCGCCAGCCAGACGACTTGGTTCGATTCTTGAGTCATCAAGTCAGGGATGGGTTGCAAAGAGTCGTCTTATTGCCGACCTCGGACGCATTTTTCCTTTTTCTTTCCCGGCATCGCGCACAACTGGCAGACAAGTTCCTGTTGAATTTGCCTTCGGAAGATGTTGCCGAAAGTGTAGTCAATAAACGCAGACTCTATGAACTCGCGGCCGCACATGACACTCCGTTTCCGAAGTCGCACTTTCCGGGCAGATACGACGAGGCTCTTGCCGTAAAAGACTCGTTACGCTATCCGGCATTCATCAAGCCGTACTGGGGGCATCAGTGGAGGGCGTACTTTGGGGGAATGCACAAGGGCTTCAAAGTACAGTCGCCCGACGAGTTCCTGGACAGATTTCGAGAAGTGTTGAAGTCGGGTCATTCAGCCCTGGTCCAGTCGTATATCACGAGCGCTGATGACAACTTGTTTAGCCTTTCTTTGTATATAAGCCAGACCGGCGAATTGTTGGCGGCTTTTCCGCGAAGGCAGGTTCGTCAATATCCGCCCAATTCCGGAACGGTTACGCTGGCGATCAGTGAACACAACCCTGCACTTCTTGCCAATGGAACACGTTTTTGCCAAGCGATTGGATATCGGGGCATTGCAGGATTGGAATGCAAGCTCGATCGGGAAGATAACCAGTACAAGCTGCTGGATTTCAATCCCCGGCTGATGCTCTCCGACGGGCTGACGGCCTATTGCGGAATCAACCTGCCCCTACTCCAGTACCTGGATCTCACTGGCCAGAAGCCCGCTCCACGCCGTGAATATACGGAAGGGGTTAAGTGGTTGGATACCATCGCAGACTTCCATTCGTTCAAGCAGTATCACGAGCGCGGTGAGCTAGGATTCAAGGACTGGTTGAATTCATTAAGGCGAGCCAGAGTCTTCGCCTTATTCGCCTGGGATGACCCCCTCCCTTTCTTGATTGATCGCAAGTTCGGCTTGTCCTACGGCCGGATTCTGACGTACGTGATAAGAGATTACTTTCGTAGGAAGTTCCCTGCGTAGCAGTTCGCGTCCACTGGTGAACGCAGGTCTTCTTGCGCGCTTCACCAGCAGCCGTCATCGCTTCTGCGGTGTCACTTCGATGACGCGGTTCGTGGCAGTCTGGTGGATCAGAAGGGTGCCCTGCGGCGTAGTGCGGGCGTTGCGCAGGATGCCCGCGTAGACGTTGCCGGATTTGATCGGCCAGCTCTGGAACGTTTCGGTCGCGATGTCGAAGCGCACCAGCGCGTCGGGCCGCATCCCGGACTCGTTGTACCAGACGGCGCCGTCGAGCACCGCGATGCCGTAGGGATGCGAGCGCGGCCCGGAGGGCGAGTCCCACTCCGTGATGGCGTCCGACTTCGGGTTGAGCCGGCCGAGCCGGCCGCGGCCCGAGTTCACGTACCAGATCATGCCGTCGGGCGCGATGTCGAAGCGGCGGACGGTCGTCCCCGCCAGCGGAAGCTGGACCTCGGTGACGTCCAGGGTGTCCGGGTGCACCTTCAGCAGGCAGGGCCGCGCATTGCAGGAGACCCACAGCATGCCTTCGGCGTCGAACTTGATGTCGTAGGGTTGCGAGCGCTCGGCTGCGACTTTCACGAGCTTGATATCCCCGGTTTGCGGATTGAGCCGCCCGATCATGTTGGCGTGCTGGAAGGTGAAGTACGCAAAGCCCCTCTTGTCGAAGGCGATCGTGTGCGTGTCCTTCGCCGCCGGGTCGGGCATCTTGAAGACGGTCGCCTTCCCGGTCGCGGGATCGATCCAGCCGATCGACCCGTTCTGGTTGCCGGAGTACCACGGCCTGCCCTTGGGATCGAGCTGCACCGTGTGCGGCATCGCATTGGGCGGCAACGGGTATTCCTTCGCCCGGCCGGTCTTCGGGTCGAGGCGTCCGATCAGGTTGCCGTATTGGCCGGCGTACCAGATCGAGCCGTCGGCGGCCTGCATCGGATCGCGGGTGCGCTGCCCGAGCTGCGGCATCACCCACTCCTTGAACGTCACCTGGAAGTTGCCCGGCACCAGCTTTGGCGCGCGCCGATTGTTGGGCGGGAAATTGGCCGCGAGGTACTCGGTGATCTCGTTCTGCTGCGCCGGGTTGCCCGAGAGGTCGATCATCGTGCCGACCAGCTCCTTCCAGTGTTCGCGCGTGTAACCGGAGCTGTTCTGAATCAATTGGAGCGCGTGGCAGGAGGAGCAGATGGCCTCGACGAGCGGCTTGGCTTTTCCTTCGGGCAGCGGAGGAGGCGCCTTGGCCTGGCTCTGGGCCCCGGCGACGAGGGGAGAAAGCGCGAAAGCGGCGGCGATCAAGGATGCACTGAATGTCCTGAGCATGGCTCCACCATCGCAGGGATAGGAAACTTCTTCATTCTTGCGGCCGCAAGGTCCTCGTGCAAGCGGTCTTATGGCAAATGCTGGGAGTTCTCCTACCAGACCGAGAAGTTCACGTGGCTTGACCGGTTGCCCGCGGGCCCCGACGCGACCAGTATGCGGGCGCGCTCGACGCGATCTCTGTCTCAGTAAGCGAAAAGCCCGGGCTCGAAAGAGCGCCGGGCTTTTGTTTGCGGCGTCCGACGCCATGACGTCTCCGCTGCGCCAAAGAACCCCGTTAGTCATTTCTAGCTATATCCGCCGGTTCGATTCCCAGATAGAAGGTGGAGCTTCGAAACGGTCGGGAGGGGCGACAGATGTCGAGGCTCGGAAGCCTACCGGCCGCGAGAGCGGCTTTTCTCGTCGTTTCTCTTCTGATCACCGCCCCGGCAGGCACGCAGACGGGTCCGATTCCGCCGGACGCCCATCTCAAAGGGATGTGGTCGCCCGTGACCCCGTGGCCGGTGATCGGCATCCACGCGGTGCTGCTGCCGGAAGGCCGCGTGCTGACTTACGGCACCGACACGAATGGCCGGCAGACGGGCTTTTTCACCTACGACGTATGGGATCCGTCCGCCGGCCTTGGAGCCGGGCACCTGACCCTGCCCAACGGCACCGGCACGGACATCTTCTGCGGCTCGCAGCTGGTGCTGCCGCATAGCGGAGCCGGCGTGCTGCTCGCCGGCGGCGACAACTGGACCGGCTCCGGCACCACGAACACCGGAAACAACAACTCGAATATCTTCGACCCTGCCACGAACACGCTCACGCGCGCCAACAACATGAACCGCGCGCGCTGGTATTCGACCGCTACCACGCTCGCGAACGGCGAAACCTACATCCAGGGCGGAAGCAGCGGCGGCGACCTGCCCGAGATCCGTTCCGCAAGCGGAACGTTCCGCTTGCTCAGCAACGCGAACACCAGCGCGTTGCAGGCGTTGTACCCGCGCAATTGGGTTGCGCCCGACGGGCGCGTGTTCGGTTACGACAGCAGCGGCGTCATGTACTACGTCGACCCCGCCGGCCTCGGCTCGGTCACCACGGTGGGCCAGCTCGCGGCGGCGAACCGCGGTGGCGATGCGAGCGCCGCGATGTTCCGGCCGGGCCGCATCCTGCAGTACGGCGGCGCGTCGAACGGCGCGGTCGTGATCGACATCACCGGCGGCTCGCCGGTCGTCACGCCGACGCAATCGATGTCGTCGCAGCGCCGTTTGTCGACGGCAACGCTGCTCCCCGATGGCAAGGTGGTGGCCACCGGCGGCAGCACGGTCTGGAACCAAATGACCGGCGTCAATACCGCGGCCGAGACCTGGAATCCGGCGACCGGCACATGGACGCTGGGAGCCGCCGGCGCGCTGGCGCGCTTGTATCACTCGACGGCGCTGCTGCTGCCCGATGCGACGGTGCTCGTCGCGGGCGGAGGCGCGCCCGGGCCGCTCACCAACCTCAACGCCGAGATCTACTATCCGCCGTACCTGTTCCGCTCCAACGGCACGCTGGCGCCGCGGCCGTCGATCGCGCTGGCACCCGACGAGCTGCAGATCGGCCAGGGCTTCGCGCTCGATGTCACCGGCGCGGCGGGCATCAGCCGCGTCACGCTGGTGAAGACGGGCTCGGTGACCCACGGCTTCAACATGGAGCAGCGCTTCCTCGAGCTCGGCTTCAGCGCCAACGGCGGCAGCTTGTCGGTGCAGGCGCCGGCGCGCATAACCGACGCGCCGCCCGGAAGGTATCTCCTGTTCGTGATCGATGACGCGGGCGTGCCCTCGGAGGGCCGGATCGTGCGCATCGAGCCGACGGCCAACCAGGCGCCGACGGTCAGCGCGGGACCCGACCGGACAGTCACCTTGCCGAACGCTGTGCTTCTGACGGGCACGGCCACGGACGACGGGCTGCCCACGCCGCCGGCGGCCATGACGCACAGCTGGAGCGTGGTGAGCGGACCGGGGACGGTCACGTTCAGCGCGCCCACGGCGCTAAGTACGACGGCGAGTTTCTCGGCCAGCGGCTCCTATGTCCTGCGGCTCACCGTCTCGGACGGTGCCCTGACAGCGAGCGACGTCGTCAGCGTCACGGTGAACCCCGTGCCGGGCACGGGTAGCGGCCTCACCGGGCGGTATTACAACGATCCGGGCACCGGATCCAAGTTCACCACGCTCGTGCTCACGCGCACGGATGCGACCGTGAACTTCGACTGGGCATCCGGCTCGCCGGTCGCTGGCGTCGTCCAAACCAATAACTTCTCGGTGCGCTGGACCGGGCAAGTGGAGGCGCCGGTGACAGGCAACTACACCTTCTCCACCGTGACCGATGACGGCGTCCGGTTGTGGGTCAACGGCGTGCTCCGGATCGACCGGTGGACGAATAATGCGCCGACGACGAACACCAGCGCGCCGATCGCGCTCGTAGCCGGCATGAAGTACTCCGTGGTGATGGAGTACTACGAGCGTAAGGGCGGCGCGGTGGCAAGGCTGCGATGGGCCTATCCGGGCCAGGGCACGCAGGCGATCCCGCAGTTGCGGCTCTTCCCGTAGCCGCGGAAAGCGAAAAAAGCCCGGGCTCGAAAGAGCGCCGGGCTTTTTTGTTGGTGCCGGTACCGCCGCGCAGGACATCAGTCCGTCGAGGCCAACGTCGTCACGGGCCGTTCGTGCTGCAAGCGCCCGACGTAAGCCAGCGGTTTGGAGATCTTGACCGATGACACGTCGCGCTCGCGCATGTGCAGGATGTCTGCCGGGCTGATGAGGCGCGGGTCGGCAGCGGTGACCGGCACCGCCGCGTGCCGGTAGGCCTGCAGCACGAGCTGCGAACAGAAGAGCTGGTTTTCGCTGGCAGCCAACTGGTGCAGCACGCCCATGCCGCGGATACACGCATCGCGCACCGCCAGCGACACGAACGGCAGCTCACACAGCCGGCGGCTGATCGTGAACGGGATCTGCAGCGTGATGCCCAGGAAGTTGAAGCCCGCGCCCGATTTGTTCAGCGCGTACTCGGTGATGAGAGCGGCCTGCTCGTCGGTGAGGTCCGGGTAGCGCAGGACGAGCACCACGGTCGCCTCCGCCAGAATCTCCTCGAGCTTACGGACACGCACGCCCGAGCGTACCGCCTCCACCACCTGGCGCTCGCCGACGTAAACCGCCGCATGGCTTACAGGCGCGAAGGTCATCAGGCGGATGCTCGCGGAAATGAGCGTCGGCTCCGAGGTGAGAAGGATGTCGCCGGGCTGCAGGACTTCGGGTGCCAAGAGGGCCGCGGACTCGATGGAATTGGTCTGAAACCGCAGCACCGGCGCTGTCGACGGCGACTCGGCACCAAGGTCTGCGGCCCCAGGGTGGAACGCGAGCTGCGTGGCGCAGCCCTGCAACAGCGCCACCACGGCCATGAGCGCGATCCAGTGCTGAGTTTCGGTTTTCATCACGCCACCCCCCATTTCTTGGTAGTCGCGGCGTGCTCAGCAGGGTCCGTGCCAGTGCTATAAGTTCCTGTAATGCCTTGGGAAACTCAGACATGTCCCCTAAAAGGTATCGCAAGCGGCATGCACTCTATGTATGTCCAACATGCACCAAATGCGGGTGTTCTGGCCTTCGACATGGAGCAGCGCTTCCTCGAGCTCGGCTTCAGCGCTGGCTTCGGCGGCCTGTCCGTCGAGGCGCCGGCGCGCTCGACCGACGCACCGCCAGGAACGTATCCCCTGTTCGTGATTGACAGCGCAGGCGTGCCGTCGCAGGGCCGGATCGTGCGCATCGAGCCGGCCGCCAACTAGGCGGCCAGGCTTTTCCTACTGCCGTCGGTCGATGAAGCGCGCGAACGCGTCGTCGGCGCCGAGCAGCCAGTGGCCCAGCTCGTCGAGCGTCTCGTCGCTGAGCTCGTCCGTGCCGAGGCGGAAGCGCACCGCGCCGGCGCGCCCCACGTTCTCCATCTCCACGATGAAGCCAGGCTGGTCGTAGTCCCCGCGCAGCAAGATCTTGCACGGGAACGGTCCGGTGACCATCAGCTTGGCATGCACCACCATGCCGAAGTCGTTCTTCTTCTCCAGCGCTTCGTAGCGGACCTGCATCTTGTCGAGGTGCTGCCGGAGCTTGGGCAGCTGCTCTCCCGAGACCTCGAGCCTCTCCGGGCGAACGAACGCGACCTTGATCTCGAACACCACGTAGTCGAACCGCTCCTCGCTGTCGAGACGGCGAAGCCGGTAGTCGGCGGAGCCCCCGACGAGCGACAGCCCCGCGGCCTCGCCGAAATAGATCATGCCGAAGCGCCGGTTTGACACCGGGTGCGCGTCGCGCAGCATGGTGCCGAACTCCGCGAGATAGCGGAATGCCGCGCGCAGGCGCTCGTCGATGCGCTTGTAACCTTCGGCTTTCTTGGTGCGCTCATCGACAACCGGGGCCGGGCGCACCGCTGCCTTTTGCTTCAGCAGCTCGAGCGCGCTCGGCCGGCGGGCAGGCCCCGCTGCCGTCGCCGGTGCTGCCGGCTTGGGATCGAGGAGCGCGCGCTTTGCTTCCTCCTCCCGCCGCAGGCGCTCTTCATCGGCGCGGCGCCGCTCCTGCTCCTGTCGGTCGAACCCCTGCGAGAAGGAGTCGAGGTCCTCGATCAGCCGCGCGCGCGTCGGATCGGACGGCGCCGGCGTCCTCGCGGGCGCGCCGCCTTGTCCCCGGCGCTCCTCCGCGCCGAGCGCGACCGTGCCGGAGGCGCCGGCGAGCCGGGTGTTGCGCAGATCGTTCGCCATGTCGCCGGCGCGCGGGTAGCGATCCGCGGGCGACTTGGCGAGCGCGCGGTCGAGAATGCGGTCGAACACCGCGGGCAGCTCGCGATCGAGCTCGATTACCGGGCGATGCCGCTCGGCAGCGATGCGGTGCAGGAGAGCGAACACGTTGGTGTCCCCGGGGCGCTCGAACGGCGTGCAGCGCGCGAGCATCTCGTAGAGCACCACGCCGAGCGAAAAGATATCGGAGCGCGGATCGACCGGCTGGCCGGTGACCTGCTCGGGCGCCATGTACTTCGGCGAGCCGAGCGCGGCGCCGGTCTGGGTCATGGACGAGGAGGGCACGTGCGCGACGCCGAAGTCGGTGAGCTTGGCGCGCCCGGCGGCGGACACCATGATATTCGCCGGCTTGACGTCGCGGTGCACGATGCCGAAGCGCTGCGCATGGTCGAGCGCCTCGGCGACCTGCGCCGCGATGTTGACGATGCTGGAGAGCGGCAACCGCCCCGAATCGCGCAGCATCTGCTGCAGCGAGCGGCCCTCGAGCACCTCCATCGCGATGTAGGCCACGCCGTCCTGCTCGCCGACGTCGAAGATCGTCACGATGTTGGGGTGGTTGAGGCGGCCGGCCGAGCGCGCCTCGCGGAGGAAGCGCTCGCGCACGTCGCCCATCACTTCCGCGGGCAGATCGGGCAGCAGGGTCTTGATGGCGACTTCGCGCTCGATCAGAGGGTCCTGCGCGCGATGCACGGCGCCCATCGCGCCGCGCCCGAGCTCGCCGACAATGAGATACCGCCCGAATCGCTGCTGACTGGTCAAATAGGCCCTCCGCGCTAGCTTCGCGGAATTCCGGGCGCGCAGCAAGATCCCGCGACGACGTCTTTTTTGTTAGAAGATGCAATCACCATGGAGCACCAGTCGCTGCGCCTCTCGCGGGTCGTGCTACACGTTGTCACCGCGGGCGGCGGAGAGCCGGTGGTGCTGCTGCATGGCTGGCCGCAGACCTGGCATGAATGGCGCAAGGTCATTCCGCTGCTGGCGCAATCCTACCGGGTCGTCGTTCCGGACCTCCCGGGGCTGGGCGACAGCTCGCGGCCGGCCGGCGGATACGACAAGAAGAGCATCGCCGCAGACCTGAGCGAAATGTGCGAGCGCCTGCAGCTCGGGCGCTTTCACCTCGTCGGCCACGACTGGGGCGGGCCGAGCGCGTTCGCGCTGGCCTGCGCGGTACCCGAGCGGGTCAGGACGCTCACCGTGCTCGACGTGACCATTCCCGGCATCGGGCCCGACATCTCGCAGGGCGGCAGGCGCTGGCACCACGCCTTCCACATGACGCCGGAGCTGCCCGAGGCCCTGGTGCAGGGACGCGAACGCGAATATCTGGGCTGGTTCTACCGCGAGTTCTGCTGGCAGCGCGGCGCGATCGCGCAGGCCGACATCGACGAGTATCTGCGCAGCTACAGCCAGCCGGGCGCCATGCGCGCCGGATTCGAGTATTACCGGGCCCTCCCGCGGGACAAGGCCGACAACCAGGCACTGCTCGATTCCGGATTTCGGCTGCCGATGCCGGTGCTCGCGCTGGGCGGGGGGAGGGCGGAAGCGAGGGGCCGCGGAGAGGAGCCGCTCGAGTCCCTGCGCGCCATCGCGTCGAACGTCAGCGGCGGCGCGATCCCGGAGTGCGGCCACTTCATTCCCGAGGAGCAGCCCGCGCTGCTCGCCGAGCGGTTGCTCGACTTCTTCGGCAGCTAGCGGGCGATTTCCTCCGCCTCTTCCTGCTGTAGCGCGAAGATGGAGGTATAGCCCTTCGACCAGTCCGGCGGCATCAGGCAGGGCCGCGGATCGTGGTGCGCGAACTGCGCTCGCTTGCCGCGCAGGATGTACTGGTCGTGCTTCGGCTTGATCGGGTTGACGGTGTAGGGAAATGCGTCGGCGGAGCTCATCGCGTTCAGCAGCAGCGGCCGGCCGAGGTCCGAATCGTTCCTGGCCGAGTAGTGCAGGGTGCGGCAGTTGTGGATCGTCAGCGAACCCGCTGGCCCGGGCAAGTACCTCATCTTCGACAGGTCCAGCTTCGCGACGTCGGCGTCCGACAGGCACCCGGTCCAGCTGCCTTCCGCGTTGTATTGGGAAAGCATCGGCTCGATCTGGTGGCTTGCGGGCAGGCAGGCGAGAGGGCCTTGCTCCATGCCGCAGTCATACAGGTAGGTGCCGACCGTCAGCGGCGAATAATTGGTGTGCGGGTAGAAGCTGATGTCGTAGTGCCACTTCACCTCTTCGCCGCCGTTCGCCCACTTGAAGTTGAGCTTGGAATGATGGAACTTCACGTCCGGACCGACCAGGTCGGCGACGATGTCCGCCATCACCGAGTTGAGGCAGTACTCCCAGAACACCGGGTGCTGCTCCACCGGGTTCGACACCCGGCGCAGGCGCGGCGCCTCGGGCCGGTGTCCGGGCTCGAGGTCGAACACCGGGTCCGATTTCGTCACCTTGCGGCCGCGCGCGACCAGATCGTCCGTGGCGGCGCGCAGCTTCCCGATCCAATCCTGGCTGATCGCGCGCTCGACGAGCAGGAAGCCGTCCCGGAAGTACGACTCGCGCTGCGTCTGCGTCAGGACCTTCGGCTTGAGGGCGAGAACCTGTTCCGGCGTCATGGCAAGACTCCTTCGCGAACAGCCTCCATCATAAACTCGGCCAGGCGAGCGGTACGCCTTCCTCCAGCAGTCTGCGCTGGAACCGGCCGAGCGCCCCCGCATCCTCCCGCACCGCAGCAGGCGACAGGCGCTCCCGGAGCGCGAACGCCGCCAGCGCTCCCGCAGCCTCGCCGACGTTCCATTCGACCGGGTGCAGCCGGTAGCAGCCATTGGTGATATGCGTGGTGCCGATGTTCTTCGCGCCCGCGATCAGATTGGCGACGCGCGCCGGTAGCAATGCCCCGAGGGGAATCTGGAACGGCTTGGTGCGGCAGCTGGCGCCGACGTCGTCGGGGCCGGAGCGGTGGATGTCGATCGGATACCAGCCGACCCCGACGGAATCGGCGAAATGCGCGGCGCGCGGGCCTTTCTGGTGGCGCGCCGACACTTCCTGCTCGATGATGGTTTTCTTCGCCTTGATGCGCCGCGACTCGCGGACGTAGGGATGCTTCGACAGGCCGTCGGCGGTGCCCATCACATCGGACCGCAGGCGGATCTCCGGCGAGCCCTGCTCAGTCTGCAGCCAATACAGAAAGCCGAGGCTTACGCGCTTCGCGTCCTGCAGGGCTCGCGCAGCCTCGAGGGGCGAGCAATCCAGGATGCTGCGGTCGCGGTAGTCGTTCCCCGGCCAGTTGAACATCGTGAGGTCGCTGCAGGAAAAGCTCTTTCCTTCAATGAGGCGGCGGTAGGTCCACAGCCCGCCCTTGGTGCCCGGCATCGTGTCGTAGAGCCGGTACTCGAGCCAGCCGCTCGTCTCGCCGTAGATCTCGCCGCCGTGAACCTCGATGCGCAGGCTGTACGGCTGCGCGGTCTTGTAGTGCTGGTACTTTTCCGGACGGGAAATGACGTGGCTTTCACCCTCGGCGCGGCGTTCGCACGCGAACGTGTAGGTGAAGCTCTGCACGCAGTGCGGCTTTGCTTCCACGGGCTGCGCCTGCGGCTCGCCGGTCTGCGCTACTGTTTCCGCGCCGATCACGTGCTCGGCGCCGCTCAAGGGCAGCAGATCGCCCAGCTCGGTTGCGTCGATGACCAGTTCGGGTCGGAAGCGCAGGGGGCGGCCGTCGTCGAGTCCCATGGCGACCACTTCCTTGATGCAATCATGCTCGGTCGTCACGGCCACGATCTTCACGCGGCGGTGAATCTCGACGTGCGGCGGCAGCATGCGCTCGATTACAGCGACTGCAACGCGCGGCTCGAACGCGAGCCGAGTAACCCAGCAGGCGCCGGGATTGCCTACGCCGTAGTGCTCGCGCAAGCGCGTGCGGAGCTCGTAATAGCTACGCGTTCCGCCGAACGACTCGATGTGCTCGTGCTCGTCGAGCGCGGAAACGCCCTGCGCCGTCATCTGGCCGCCGAGCCAGTCGGTCTCTTCGAGCAATACCACGCGGCGGCCATTCCTGGCGGCCGCAAGCGCTGCCGCGACACCGCCGGTGCCGCCGCCGGCGATCAGGATCTCGCAGGATTCAGCGCGTGCCGCTTCGGACCATGCGGCCGGCGGCTCGACCGGTAGCACGGCGAGCGACGGATCGCCGCTCGCCGGCACCCGCATCACATCGACGACCGAGTCGAGCGAGCGTTGCACTCACTTCGTGTTCGGCTTGGCGGCCGGCTTCTGTTTCCAGTAGTAGTCCGCCGCAAAGCTGTAGGCTGGGTACATGGCCATCCGGCCGGGGACGACGTTGGCCGCGTACTGGCGCTGCGACTCCACCACCTTCGCGAAGAAGGCGTCCTCCTTGGCAAACTTGTCGCGGAGCGCGTCCCAGGTCTCCAATTGCTTGATCAGCACCTCCGTCGGCGTCCGTCTCACGTTGACGCCCTGTTTGGTGCGCATCTCCGCGAGCGCCTTGGAATTCTCGCGGCTGTACGTGAGCCACCAGCGCAGGTAGGTTTCGGTGGCCGCCATCTTGATGATTTCCTGGAGGTCCGGCGAAAGGGATTTCCAGGCGGCTTTCGAGATGAGGAGATCGCCTACCTCCGTCATCTCGTGCATGCTCGGCATGTAGTAGTACTTCCACACGTTGTGGAACCCGAGCTTGATGTCCTCCGCCGGGCAGCACCACTCGGCGGCGTCGATGACGCCGCGCTGCGCTGAGGGAACGATCTCGCCGCCGGGCATGCTGACCACCGTCGCCCCCGCGATGTTGAGGAGTTGCGCGTTCATGCCCACGGCGCGCATCTTGCGGCCCTTGAGGTCGGCCCAGCCCTTGAAAGGCTGCTTGAACCAGCCGAACATCTGCGGCGTGAACGGCAGGATGGGCAGCGACATCACATCGCGCTTGATGATCGTCTCGAACCACTCGTCCATCAGCTGCTGGCCGCCGCCGTCGTAGAACCAGCCGAGGTGATCGAAGAGATCCATGCCGAAGGGGCCGCCCGGCCCGCCGGTGAACAGCACCGCGGCAGGATGCTTGCCGATGAGATAGCCCGACCAGGTGTGAGCGCCGTCGATCACGCCTTTGTGGGTGGCGTCGGTGACTTCGAACGCCGGCACGATGGTTCCGGCCGCCGAGGTCTTGATCTGCAGCCTTCCGCCGGTCGTCTTGTTCACCCGGTCGGCGAACTGGTTGAAGTTGTCCATGAACGTGCTGGACGCCGGCCAACTCGCCTGCATGGTGAGCGTCTTGGACTGTGCTTGTGCGGTGATCCCGTAGAGGGCGCCTGCAAGCAACATCGCCCCCGCGACTGCAACCCGCGTTGATACCCTTCTCGGTGTCGACATGGTGTTCCTCCTCTGAGCGGCATCATATACGCGGGCGGCGAGGTATAGTTGGCGCGCATGGCCGAGGCACCCAAGCCCGCGGAACGCAAGAAGCGGATGATCAGCGAGCTCCGCGACTCGAAGAAGACCGGCGAGAAGATGGTCTACACGTCGGTGCTCGATTACACCTCCGCGAAATGGGCGGAGAGCGCCGGCGTGGACGTCTGCGTGGTCGGCGACAGCCTGGCCATGACCTGCCACGGACACCCGAACACCATCCCGGCGACGATGGACATGATGGTGCTGCACTCTGCTGCGGTGCGGCGAGGCGCGCCGAATACCTTCGTGCTGGGCTGCATGCCGTACCAGAGCTACCACACCGCCGAGCGCGCGCTCGCGAACGCGACCCGCTTGATGCAGGAGGCGGCGTGCGACGCGGTCAAGCCGCAGGGAGGCAAGTCGCAGGCGCACGTGCTGAAGGCGCTCGTCGACGCGGGCATTCCGACCGCTTCGCACATCGGGCTCACGCCGCACACGGTCGCGATGTTCGGCGGATTCAGGATCCAGGGGCGCACCGCGGACGCGGCGATGAAGATCCTCGAGGACGCGCTCGCGATCCAGGACGCCGGCTGCTTCATGCTCGAGTTCGAGGCGGTGCCGGCCAAGATCGCCAGGGTCATCTCGCAGCAGCTCGAGATTCCCACCATCGGCATCGGTGCGGGCGCAGGCACCGATGGGCAGATCCTGCTCTCGTACGACCTGCTCGGCGCGTTCACCGATTTCAAGCCCAAGTTCACCAAGCGCTATGCCAATCTCACCGAGGTGGCGGTCGCCGGGCTGAAGGCCTACGCCGCCGACGTCAGGGCAGGGACCTTTCCGGACGACAACCACAGCTACGGCGTGGACGAGCGGGAGTACGAGAATTTTCTTGGTATGGTGGAGAAACGCAGGCATCTATGAAATTCGTTGATACTCACAACCCCTCGGAGCGCCAGCTCAAGTTCCGTGAGGAATACCAGGCGCAGATCCATCCCCTCTACAGCGGCCCGGTGCACATCGGCGTGATCTACCTGGTCGGCCTCTCGGTCATCGGCTGGTGCGTGTCGCGGCTGCAGGGCGCGAGCTGGGAATGGCTGCTGGTGGTCCCGGTGTTCTTCTTTTCCAATATGTTCGAGTGGTGGATCCACAAGTACGTGATGCACCGGCTGGTCGACGTGTGGGCGCTGCGCGCGATCTACGACCGGCATACGCGCCAGCATCACCAGTACTTCACCGACAACGAGATGTGCGTCGCCAAGACGCGCGAGTGGCGCATCATCTTCTTCCCGTGGCGGGCGCTGTTCACCTTCATGGCGCTCGGCGCTCCGTTCGCGCTCGCGCTCGGCGCCGCCGTGAACCCGAACGCCGGCTACATCCTGATGGTCACGATCATCGCGCAGTACCTCATCTACGAGACCTTCCACTACTGCTGCCACGTGCGCGATAACTGGTTCGTGCGCCACGCGCCGTTCATCAACACCATCCGCCGCCATCACGCCGCACACCACAACTACGGCATCATGATGACCTGCAACATGAACCTGACGTTTCCGATCGCCGATTGGGTGATGGGCACGAGCGACGTGAAGCGCGGCCTCCTCGGCACGCTGTTCAACGGGTACAACCAGGACCATGTGCGGCCCGAGCTCAAGCCGACGATCGAGCGCTTCCGCCGCCCGGACGCGCCGGTGACGATCGACGGGCCGATCGGGCTGCCCACGGCCTAGCCATGCCAAAGCTCCTGTCGCAAGCTGCAATCGACGCCTACCGGCGCGAGGGGTTTTATTCCCCGATCCGCGCCATGCCCGCGGAGGAGGCGCGCAGATACCGAACGGCGCTCGAGAAGCACGAGGCGAAGACGGGAAAGCCGCTGCAGGGTAACTGGCGGCACAAGATGCACCTTCTCTTCACCTGGGCAGATGAGCTGGTCCATCACCCGAAGATCCTCGACGCCGTCGAGGATGTCATTGGACCGGACGTCCTGTGCTGGACCACCAACTTCTTCATCAAGGAAAAGCGCAGCCCGGGATTCGTTTCCTGGCACCAGGACTCGACCTACTGGGGCCTGGAGCCCGACGACGTGGTGACCGCGTGGGTCGCGTTCACCGAAGTCACGCCGGCGAACGGCTACATGCAGGTGATCCCCGGCAGCCACAAGGTCGATCAGCTGCCGCACGTGGACACCTTCCACAAGGACAATCTCCTGTCGCGCGGGCAGGAAATCTCGGTCGAGGTCGACAAGTCGAAAGCGGTGGGCCTCGCCATGGGCGCGGGCGAGATGTCCCTGCACCACATCAAGCTCGTGCACGGCTCGGACGCCAACCGCACCGACGATCGCCGCATCGGCTTTTCGATCCGCTACATCCCGACCTACGTTCGCCAGACCAAGGTGCGCGATTCCGCCATGCTGGTGCGCGGCACCGACAAATACGGCCACTTCGACGCAGAGCCGCGCCCCAAGGCGGACTTGGACCAAGCGGCTCTTGCGGCGCACGCCGACGCCGTCGGCCGGCAGGTAAAGGCGCTCTATCAAGGAACGCAGAAGACAGAATTCCGTGCCTGAAGAGCGCAAGAAGCTCACGGTGCCGGATCTCGCCGCGCGCAAGAAGGCAGGCGAGAAGGTGGTGATGGCTTCCATCCCCGACTATCCCTCGGCTGTCTGGGCCGAGCGCGCCGGCATCGACATCGCCGCGGTCGGCGACAGCCTCGGCATGGTGAGCTACGGTTTCCCCAACACGCTGCCGGTGACGATCGACATGATGATCGCGCACGCGCAGGCGGTGCGGCGCGGCGCGCCCAGCTGCATGATCCTGGTGGCGATGACTTACGGCAGCTACGCCACGCCGGAGCTGGGCGTGAGTAATGCGCTGCGCCTGATGAAGGAGGGCGGCGCCGACGTGGTGAAGATGCAGGGCGGCAAGGACAAGGCGCACATCATCCGCGCGATCGCCGACGCCGGCGTCCCGGTGATGAGCCACGTCGGCATGTGCCCGCATTTCGTCCACCAGTACGGCGGCTTCAAGCTGCAGGGCCGCACCGCGGCGGAGGCGATGCGGATCCTCGAGGACGGTATCGCCATCGAGCAGGCGGGCGCGGTCGGCTTCGAGATCGAAGCGGTGCCGGCGCCGGTGGCCAAAGCAGTGGACGATGCGGTGAGGATCTTCACCTTCGGCATCGGCGCCGGAAGCGCGAGCTGCGGCCAGCTGCTGCTCGCATTCGATCTTCTCGGCGTGTTCGACCAGTTCAAGCCGAAATTCACCAAGCGCTATGCCCAGATCTCGGAAATCGCGGTGGAAGCGCTGCGGCGCTACGCGGCCGAGGTGCGCGAGGGCAAGTTTCCCGACGCCGATCACTCCTACGACATGAAGCCCGAGGAGCGGCAGGAGCTCGCCAGGCTGGTTTCCCAGCGTCGCTGAAGAGCCGGGCTTTTCTGCTTATGCGCGCGCGGCCGACAGGTCCAGCTTGCCGCCTGCGGCGATGGCGTTGATCGCGCCGGCGACCTGCGCGGTGCGCTCTTCGCTCCAGCCGCCGAAGCGGCAGTTGTCGCGGTATTTGCTTGCCAGCTCGTTATCCGGGATCGGCGCATGCGCGCCGCCGCGGAAGTACGGCCGCCGGATCTCGCGCACCGAGCCATCCTTGAGCGTGATCCGGACGTGGCCGGTGTACTCGCGCGGATAGGGATTGCTTGGGTCGATGACGTAGGCGATCTTGTCGGCGAAGGCGCGCAGCTTCGGGTCGGCGGCGCGCTCGTCGGTGAACTGCTCGAAGCCGACGGCGCCGTCGAGGAATCCCACCGCGATGCAGTAGGGCGAGGAGAACTTCGCGACATAGCCGTTCGGCACGCGGCGCTTCGCCGCGATCGGCTCCCACAGCCGGTGCACCGTTCCTTCGCCGACCTCGCAGACCACGCTCGCGACGTCGTCGGGGCGCACGCCGGAGGCGCGCAGCTCCATCATGCAGTCGATGTAGGGATGCGTCATCGTGCCGCAGGCGTAGGGCTTGAACGCGATGCCGTCGATGACGTAGCGCGCGCCGAGCTCGCCGAGCAAGACCTGGAAATCCGGTTGCTTGGACGGTGCGAAGGCCTTGTAGAAGCCGTGCGGGCCCTCGAGCACCGAGAGCGGCCCGGTGAAATCGGCCTCGGCGAGAAGCGCCGCGCGGATTCCCGCCTGCGCTGCCCAGCCCGGGTGGAAGCGCTTGGTCCAGGCTCCGTCGGAAAGATACTCGATGATGCCGGAGGCGAAGCTGCCGGCGATGCCGATCGCATGGGCGATCTTGCGCGGCGCGAGCCCGAGCATGGCCGCGCCGGCCGCGGCGGCGCCGAGCGCGCACAGCACGCCGGAAGGATGGAAGCCGGCGCGATGGATCGCCTGGGGCGAGACCATGCTGCCGCGGCAGGCGAACTCCATGCCGACCACCACGCCCTTGACCACCGCGCCGCCGTCGAGGCCGCGGTGCTCGGCCATCGCCAGCGCCGCGGGAACGATCGCCGCCCCGGCGTGGATCGGGCCGCCCTCGAAAGTGTCGTCGAAGTCCTCGCCGTGCGCCGCCGAGCCGTTGATCAGCGCGGCATCATAAGGATTGAGCGCGCGCGAATGGCCGATCGCCGTGGTCTTCCCTTCGGAGACGGCGCTCGCCAGCAGCGCCTCGATATAGTCGCCCTTGCGGGCCGCGACACACAGCCCGGTGATGTCGAGAAGCAGCCGCCGCGCTGCGCTCTGCGTCGTCTTCGGCAGCGAGCGTGCGTCAACGTCGGCCGCCCATTCCCCAATCTGTTCAGCAACCGTCATAGAGGTAACATCGTACCCGGGGAGGCAGGAATCGTATGAGCGAAATTCGAAAGCGCTTTCGCGCGCTGATCGCCGCGCCCGAAACGCTGGTGATGCCCGGCGCCTACGACGCGTTGTCGGCGAGGATCATCGAGCGCGAAGGTTTCCAGGCGGCGGCAGCCGGCGGCTATGCCGCGCTCGGCAGCATGCTGGCTGAGGCGGACATGGGCCAGAGCAACATGCGCGATATGGCCGATCACTACGCGCGCGTCTGCGGCGCGGTGAGCATTCCGGTGCTCGTCGATGCCGATACGGGCTTCGGCGGCGTGCACAACGTGCGCCAGATGGTGCGCGCCTTCGAGGCGGCGGGCGCGGCCGGCATCCTCATCAGCGACCAGGTATTCCCCAACCGCTGCGCCTATATCCCGGGCAAGCAGGTGATCCCGATCGAAGACATGCTGGCGAAGGTCAAGGCAGCGCTCGACGCGCGCAGCGATTCGAGCTTCGTCATCTGTGCGCGCACCGATGCCGCCAAGGTGCTCGGTCCGGACGCGGCTATCGAGCGGGCGTGCCTCTTCGCCGAGGCCGGCGCCGACGCGGTCAAGCCGCAGCAGATGGACCGCCGCGAGGAGATCCAGCGCATCCTGAAGGAGGTGCAGGCGCCGTTCCTCGCCACGCTGTCGCAGGCGGCCGGCAAGCATCCGCTCGACCTCGACGACTTCCGCGCCCTCGGCGTGCCCGCGGTCAGCCTGCCTTCGACCGCGCTGTTCGCCGCCGTCGCCGCCGTGCGCAAGGCGATGGCAGGGGTGAAGCGCTCCGGCTCGCTGCGTGCCGTGCAGGCGGATCTGTGCTCGCTCGAGGAGTATTACGAGATCGTCGGCCTCGGCGAGATGAACCGGCGCGAGGAGTCGTATGTCGCGGGTGCGCACGCATTGATTAAATGAAAAAGCAAGGATTCAAGGCGCGCCTCAAGGCGCGCACGCCGCAAATCGGCTGCTATGTCACGTTCCCCTCGCCCGAGGTGGTCGAGCTGCTGGCGCATGCGGGCATGGACTACGTGATCCTCGATCTTCAGCACTCGGCGCCGAATTGGGAAACGCTCGCGCACATGATCCGCGCCGCCGATGCCGGCGGCACTTCGCCGCTCGTGCGCGTGCATACACGCGACCCGGGAATCCTGCTCAAGGTGCTGGAGATGGGTGCCGAAGGCATCAACCTGCCGTGCGTGAAGAACGCCGCCGAGGTGCGCGCCGCGATCGACGCCATCTACTACGCGCCGCTCGGTCATCGCAGCGCCTGCGGCCATACGCGCGCCGGCGGATATAACTCGCGGCGGTCCGATTTCCCCGAGCATGTGAAGCGCCAGCACGAGCGCGTCACGCTCTGGTGCGCGCTCGAGGATCCCGAATCGCTCGCCAATGTCGGCGAGATCGCGGCGCTGCGCCCTGGGCCTGACGTGATCGGCGTCGGCCGCGGCGACCTGTCGGCGTCGATGGGCCTGCATGGGCAGGTGAATCACCCGGACGTGATCGCTGCCAACGAGCGCGTCATCGCGGAAGTGCAGCGCCGCTCCGACGGCCGGACCGCCTCCTCGACCATGATCCAGCGCACCGAGGACTTCGCTCCCTGGCTGGCGCGCGGCTGCCGCTTGTTCACCTACGCCGCCGACGCGATCCTGTTGATGGAAGCCGCGCGCGGCGCGGTCGAGATCTTCCGCTCTACTGCTCGTTAGGATGATCGATCGTCGTGAAACGGCACTCGGCGCGTCGGCGGTCGTGCTCGGCATTGCGGTCGCGGTCGTGGCGCGAGGATTCCCGGGTGGCAGCATCTACGACGCGCTCGGGCCGCGCCTGCTGCCCTACCTCGTTGCCGGCGGCCTGGTTCTCACCGGTCTTGCGATCCTGATCGGGGCATTCCGGCGTCGCGAGCCGGCTGCGCGGGAGCCCCTCGACCTTGCCCCGGTGCTGTGGATCGTGGGCGCCCTGGTCGTCCCGATCGTGCTCATCCGGACGATCGGCTGGATTCCGGTCGCGGCGCTGGTCTTCGCGCTCGGCGCCCGCGCCTTCGGCAGCCGCAGCGTGGTGCTTGACCTCGCCCTCGGCCTCGCCTTCGGCATCGTTACCTTTTTCCTCTTCAACTATGCGCTCGGCCTCAACCTGCCGGCGGGGTCATGGATACGCTAGCCGCGCTGGCGCAGGGATTCGCGGTCGCGATCACGCCGGCCCACCTGATGTGGGCGGCGATCGGCGTGACGCTGGGAACCGCGATCGGCGTGCTGCCGGGCATTGGGCCGTCGACCACGGTTGCGCTTCTTCTCCCGGTGACCTTCGGCCTCGAGCCCGCCTCGGCCTTCATCATGTTCGGCGGCATCTACTACGGCGCGCAGTATGGCGGCTCGACCGCCTCGATTCTGCTCAACACGCCCGGCGAGGCCGGAGCGGTGATGACCGCGATCGAGGGCAACGCCATGGCTCGCACCGGCCGGGCGGGCCCCGCACTCGCCACGGCGGCCGTCGGCTCGTTCATCGCCGGCACGGTCGGGACTATCGGCCTCACCTTTCTCGCCCCCTGGCTAGCCGAGGTGGCGCTAAAGCTGGGTCCTGCCGAGTACGCGACGCTCATGGTGCTCGCGCTCACGACGGTTTCGGCGCTCTTCGGTGCCTCGGTGTCGCGCGGCCTGCTGTCGCTGTTCCTCGGCCTTCTGCTCGGAACCGTCGGGCTCGACCCGCAATTGGGACAGCCGCGCTTTGCCTTCGGCGTCATGGAACTGCTCGACGGTATCGACACGGTGATCGTCGCGGTGGGCTTGTTCGCGGTCGGCGAAACCATGCATGTCGCGGCGCGCTTGCGCTTCGTGAGCGAAAGCATCCAGGCGATGAGCGGCTCGCTATGGATGAGCGCCACCGATTGGGCGCGGTCGTGGAAACCATGGCTGCGCGGCACGGCGATCGGTTTTCCGATCGGGGCCCTCCCCGCCGGGGGCAGCGAGGTTCCCACCGTCCTCTCCTATGTGACCGAGAAAAGGCTGTCGAAGCACCCGGAGGAATTCGGCAAGGGAGCGATCGAAGGCGTCGCCGGGCCCGAGGCGGCGAATAACGCCTCGGCGGCCGGCGCGCTCGCGCCACTCCTCGCCCTCGGCCTGCCGACGTCGGCGACCGCGGCCATGATGCTCGCCGGTTTCCAGCAGTTCGGCATCCGGCCCGGACCGCTTCTCTTCGACACCAAACCGGAATTTGTCTGGGGCCTGATCGCGAGCCTCTATATCGGCAACGTCATGCTGCTGGTCCTCAACCTGCCGCTGATCGGCATCTGGGTTCGCCTGCTGCGCGTCCCGCGCCGCTGGCTGTTTGCCGGGATCCTGTGCTTCTCGGTGCTCGGCGCCTATACGCTCAACGGCAACACGGTCGATCTCGCCATTCTGCTGATCATCGGCCTCGCCGGGTTCGGCATGCGGGTGCTGAACGTTCCGATCGTGCCTTGCCTGCTCGGCCTGATCCTCGGGCCGATGTTCGAGCTGCAGGTGCGCAAGGCGATGATGATCAGCCTCGGCGACCCGAGCATTTTCGTCACGCGGCCGATTTCGCTGACGTTTCTGCTGCTCGCCGCCGCGTTCCTGGTGGCGCCTATAATATTTCGAGGGAAAGAGAACCGGAGGAGGCGATGATGAGATTGCTTGCGTGGGTGTTGCTGGCGGCCGCGGCTGTTCCTGCTTTCGCTCAGGAATTCGGCCGTCTTGAAATGGTGGTTCCAGGCGGTCCGGGCAGCGGCCAGGACCAGGCCGCGCGCGCCTTCGAGCAGGCGATGCGCGCCGAGAAGCTGATCACCGGCGCGCAGATCATCCACTATGCGGGCGGCGGGGGAATGATCGCGGTGTCGCAGTTCCTCACCAGCAAGGCGGGCAACGGCAATGCCGTGGTCACCCAGGGCGCCGGTCATCTCTCTTTCCCGCTGTCCAACAAGACGCCGGTATCGCTCAACGATGTCGTGCCGCTCGCGCGCCTGGCCGGCGAATACGAGCTGATCGTGGTGCGCACCGACTCGGAGTTCAAGACGATCGACGACCTGATCGCCAAGTACAAGGCCAACCCGAGCTCGGTGACCTGGGGCGCCGGCTCGACCGGATCGACCGACCACATCTTCTACGCGATGATCAGCAAGGCCGCGGGAATCGACCCGAAGAAGCTGAACTACATCCCGCATGCCAACACCGGCGACATCGTCGCGGCGGTCCTCGGCGGCCACGTGCACGTCGGCGCCGGCGGCTACCAGGATTTCCTGTCGCAGGTCCAGGGCGGCCGGATGCGTGTGCTGGCAGTCGGCTCGCCGGAGCGGCTGAAGGGAATCGACGCCCCGACGCTGCGCGAAAAAGGCCTCGACGTCGTGGTGACGAACTGGCGCGCGGTTTCGGCCCATCCGTCGCTGAGCGTGGCTCAGCTCGACCGGCTTTCCGAGCTGTTCGAGAAGATGGCCAAGAGCCCGACCTGGCAAAAGATGCTGGTCGAGAAGGGCTGGAACGACCTCTATCTCGATCGCAAGGGCTATGCGGCGTTCATGAAGTCGGAGCAGGAGCGCGTGCGCGCCATTCTCCAGGACCTCGGCATGGCGGTGAAATGAAGCTGCGGGACAGGATCGGCGTCGATGTCGGCCGGCGGGCGAAGATCGAGGACGGCATCGACGCCGCGGTCAAGCACGGCGTCCGCTTCCTCGACGTCAAGATCGACGTCGCGCCGAATGCGATCGAGAGCCTGACCGCGGAGCGTATCTCGACGATCCGCAAGCGTTGCGCCGATAACGGCATAAAGATCGGCGTGCACACCCTTTCGGCGGTCAACGTGGCCGAGGTGGCCCCCCAGGTGCGCGACGGCGTCGACCGCTACCTGTTCGGCCACATGGACGCGTGCAAGAAGCTCGGCGGCGAATGGATCGTGGTCCACGCCGGCTTTCACTTCACTTCGGATTACCAGATGCGCCGCGAAGCCGCCCTCGAGCGCCTGACGCGGCTCGCCGAGCACGGCGAGAAGATCGGGCTGCCGGTGCTGCTCGAGAACATGAACAAGGAGCCGGCGGATGCCGAGGTGAAGTATCTCGGCTTCAATCTCGAGGAGTGCCAGTACTTCTTCGGTAATCTCAAATCGCCCTTCCTGCGCTGGTCGTTCACCTGCAATCACGCCCACCTCGTGCCCGAGGGCATCGACGGGTTCCTGGGCGGACTCGACGTCAAGCGCATGGGCGAGGTCCGGGTCGCCGATTGCTGGGGCACCAAGGAAGAGCATCTCAAGCCCGGCCAGGGCAATATCGACTTCGCCGGCATGTTCGGCAAGCTCGAGGCGCTGGGCTATCGCGGTCACTTCACGACCGCCTTCGGCTCGCTGCAGGACATGATCGAGGGCCGCGAATACCTCGCCCGCGAGGGACAGAAAGCAGGGCTCGCCTAGCGCCTTGACCCGCCTGACGCACGGGGGCGGTGTCGTCTTCAAGCTCACCAGCGAAGGGCCGCGCTACCTCCTGGTCGAGGCGAGCGGAACGCGCGATCGCTGGGTATTTCCGAAGGGGCACATCGAGGATGGAGAAACAGGCTCCATCGCCGCGCTGCGCGAGGTCGGCGAGGAGGCGGGCGTACGCGCGCGGCCGATCCGGCGCCTGCGACCCGTCGAGCAGAAGAAGGAAGGGGAACGGATCTCCATCGTGTACTTCCTCATGGCCTATGCCGGCCGCACGAAACCCCTCGACAAGCGCAGGATCCGCTGGCTGACCTTCGACGAAGCGAGCGAGGCGCTTGACCTCGGCAAGAGCCGGCGCGTGCTGCGCTCGGCGGATCGGCTGATCTCGGCTGCGACGGGGGCGGAGCCGCGGCGCTATCGCATCGGTCGCGCTGCGGCACACCTTGCCGAGTGGCTGGCGCTGGGAGCGTTGGCGCTGCTTTTCGTGGCGCCGATTTCACCCCTCGCGGCGCTGCTCGCGCTGCCCGCGGGGATTCTGGGGAGCCTTGCCATGCGAGCGATCTTGCGCCCGCTCGAAGGTCTTGTTCCGGGCGATGACGACGCCACGCTTCCTCCCGGCGAGCATCGACTTCGCCTGCTGATCGGGGGAGCGGAGTGGATGACGCGGACCGACTATCTCGGAGGTCCGATTCGCATCTGCGGTGCGCTCGCCGTCCTCCTGCCCCTGCTTGCGGCGTACTCGGTCGCCACTTCCGGCAGCGTGCTCGCTCTCGTGGCCGCGTTCGGGCTCTCTGTGGCGTGCGCGGTCGCCTGGTGGAGGCTCGAACGCCGCCGCGCCAGCGTCCTTGCGGCGGTCGGCGGTAGTCGCGCTTGAAGTAAGCCGCTAGGCGCGCGCAGCCGACAGCACCTGGCGGCTGCAGACTACTTCCCCGCTCACGAAGCGCTCGTGATTGGACTCGACCGCGGCCAGGTCGTAGAGGTAGTTGACCATGACGCCGAGCGACTCGCGCAGCCCCTTTTCCGACAGGTCCGCGGCGAGGTTGATGCGCTCCAGGCGCGCGCCGTTGTCGAGGTGAAAGCGTGCGACCGGGTCGCCGAGCTCGCTCGCGCCATGGCGCGCGAGGAAGCTCGCGGCGCAGGAATAGAGCAGGGCGCGGTCCTTCTCTTCGAGCGTAGCGTCGCGGACTGCGGCCGCGAGCCGGTCCAGGTCGGCGCCGTGCCGCTGCCGCAGCGCCTCGGCTGCCGGCACTCCCTGCACGCGCGCCAGCCACTTGCGCAATCCGGGGACCGGCGACAACGTGCAGTGGCGCTTGACCGACGGCACCTCGCTGCGCAGCTCCTCGGCGACCCGCTTGATCAAAAAATTCCCGAGCGATACTCCCTTGAGGCCGGCTTCGCAGTTGCTGATCGAATAGAACGCGGCGACGCTGGGCGGCCTGCGGTCGAGGTAGGCAGGGCCGCCGATCAGCTGCGCGATCGAGCGCGGGATCGCGCTCACCAGCGCCACCTCGACGAAGATCAGCGGCTCGCCGGGCAGCTGGGGGTGGAAGAAGGCGAAGCAGCGCCGGTCGTCCTGCAAGCGCCGGCGCAGGTCGGTCCAGTCGCGGATGGCGTGCACCGCCTCGTGCTGGATGATTTTCTCGAGCAGCGCCGCCGGCGAGTTCCAATCCACCCGCCGCAGATCGAGGAATCCGGGATTGAACCAGCTGGCGAGCAGATGGCTGAAATCGGCGTCGACCGCGCGCAGCCGCGGGTGCCGCTCCAGCACGCGCAGCAGCTCGCGGCGCATCGCGACGATGGTCGCCACCCCGCCGCTCGCGCGGTTCAGGCGCCGCAGCAGCTCACGGCGAGGCGGCTCGACCGCATTCTGGAGCTCGAGGACGTGCTCCGGCGTGGATGCCTCGCCATAGGCCTGCGCGGCGCGCAGCACGCGCGCGCGGTCGGGCGCGAGCGAATCCAGGAATTCGAAGAACGCGATCCGCGAGGCTTCGCCGAGCATCGCCCAGCAGCGAATCACCTCGCCGGCGATCGCCGCGCCGTTGGCCGCGCCCGCCTCGGACAGCAGCCGGTGGCACACCGGCCTCAGCTCCTGGAGCGCGGCCGTCGACCGGGCTTCCGGGGAACGCGTGAATAGATCGCGGAACACCGTCGAATCCTATGAACCCGGCGTTACCGAATGTCGCGCGCGCTGCCATGCTCCGCGCTGAGCAAGCGAATCAACCATCATCCTTCCCCGCGCCGACCACAGGGGTCGGCGAATAGCACCCCTACTGGTTAACCCCTCTCAATCGTCGTCGTCATCATCATCGTCATCATCGTGATGGCCGTGGTGATGGCCATCGTCGCGCTCGAGCTTCCGGCACACATCCCGCGCCACGCGGTTGTACGGGTCGCTCGGTAGCACGTTGCTCGCGGCGGCCTGGGCGATCAGCCGGTCGGCATCCTCTTCGAGCAGGAAGCGCTTGCGCACCTCTTGCCGCGCAGAGTGCCGCACGACGCAGTTGTAGCCCTCCTGGCTGCCATAGCGCTCTTCGAGCGAGAGCCGCGGATCGCCCGCCGCCTTGCGCTCCGCCCTGGTGATGGCGAACGGGATGTAGCCGGCCGCGAGGTTGCCCTCGTTGCCGCGCAGGGCGCCGGCCGCGACCGGGTTCCAGCTCGTATACGTGCCCAGAGGTGCCTGCAGCAGGACCGACTTCACCCCGGCGATCTCGTTGCCGTCCTCGTCGAGCTTGGCGGCAAGCGTGGGAATGATCTGCCGGATCGGCGGCACGACCTTGGTCATCACACCGGACTGGTCGTTGTAGCGGAAATCACGGCCGTAGTCGTAATCCATGAGGACGTTGATGACGTTGTCGGGCGTCGGCGCGCCGGGGATCTTGGGCCAGTGCAGCGCCTTGGCGGTAGCCGGCACGAGCGTGCCGTCGCTGACGCGCGGATAGACGCTCTTCGGCGGCTTGCGGCCCTTCGACACCCAGTCGATCAGGTGGAGGAACAGCGCCCGCCGCGTCTCGAGCTGCGGGTTCGGGTTGGAAGCGAGCATCAGCCCGGCTGCGGGCGGCTGCGGGCCGGGACTGAAGCCGCCGGCGCCGCCGCCGTGGGGCGTGCTGGCGTAGTAGTAGCGCCGCACGTTGTCCGGCACGCGGATGTCGTCCCTGCCGGTGGTGCCGGCGATGCCGACGCTGCCGCGCCCGTACCAGATCTCCGCGCCGCCGAAGTCCTCGAAGATCTTCGGGCAGGTGTGGGTCGCCCGGCAGCGCTCGAGAAGTCCGGTGACGCCTCGTCCGCGAGCGCGGTCGTGGTAGCTCTCCCACCACAGCGGCCCCTCGGCGCCCGGCTCGAAGATGTTGGCGATGTTGCCCGGCTGGGCGAAGCGGATGTTGAACTGGCCCATCGCGCCCGCGATGTTCGAGTCGGCGCCGTCCCAGACCCGCCGGCCGTCCTCGTCCTCGTTGAAGCCCAGCAAGATGTAGTTCTTCGTGTAGCGGCCGGACTGCGAGATGCCGTAGCCGACGGTCCAGTTCACTCTGCCGGCGATCGGGTTGCCCTGCGTGGCGTTCGCGCGGCGGAAAAAGGCATTGACGTCGCGCATCGCCGCCATGCCGACGCCGAGCACCAGCGGGTCCTTGGCGGTGAACACAAGCTCGTAGGCGAGCGCGGCGTCGAAGCCGTTCCGGAGGCAGATATGCCCCGCGCTCGGCACGCCGGGGAATGGAACCGCCGCGCAATCCGCGAACGCCCAGTCGTTGGCGGCGATCTCCGCCACGCCGAAGCGCTGACCGAGGTTGTTCTCGCGCGCGATCGAGATCAGCTTTGCCTTGGTCGTATCCAGGCTCGCGGGCGTGCGGCCTGCGCCCGGCAGCGGCCGCGTGCTTCCCGACACCGCGACGAAACGCGCGAAAGTCGGGCCGGTCACGCCGCTCACCGTCGGCACCTGAATCGTCTCGATCGCCGAGGCCGGATTGAAAGCGATGTCGCCCTGCCAGCCGCTCCACAGATAGAAGTTGCCGGTCCGGTAGAGGAAGCCGTCGCCAGCCGGATTGGTGGGGGTGGCTCCCACCGTAAAGAACAGCGGCAGGATCTTGTTGCCGCGGTTCACCACCTCGTAAACCATGACCCCGCTCGCGCGGCTCATGTCGACCGGCTTGTGGAGCGTGAAGGTCGCGGCGTACTCGACCTTGCCGCGGGCGTTGCGCGGCGCGAGCCGGATATCGGTGATCTCGTCGTTGTGCCGGTCGAAGGGGTCGAGCTCGCCCGTCACGACGCCGCGCACCTGCTCATAGGCGCCAGCGTTCCCGAACGCCTGCCCGCCGAAGAGCGGGGTGGTGCTGGTGACGGTGATGCCGGTAACCCGTGCCTCGGACCCCGCGGCGCAAGCAAGCAGGATTGCGCCGGCGATCGCGGCGGCTGAACGGGCACGTCCGGTGAGCTGCATCATGAGCTGAGCCTCCTCTGCCCAGCAGAATACTATCCAGCGCCTAGCTCATCTGAAGAGCATTGCTTCGGTGTGCTCATCAGTCGATGAGACCAGCTCATGAGTGTTACTCGACGCCGCCGGCGGCGAGGGCCGCCTTGGCAGGTGCAGTGCCGAGGAAGCGCACCAGCGCCGTAGCCGCCTGCGCGTTGGCGGCGCCGCGCATCGGCGAAGCGACGTAGGTGTTGTGCTGCTGCACTTCGGGCGGCAGCGGGCCGACGAAGCGCAGGCCCTTGTCCTTGTAGAGCATGATCTCGGTCATCGGCGCGAAGCCGACCTCGCGCCCTTTTCCCTTGAGCAGGTGGTTCATGACTTCCGCAGCGCTGGCGTAGCGCGTGGTCTTGCTTTCGATCTGGTCATACACGCCGATCTTGCGCAGCATGCTTTCGATGTACTGACCGCCCGTGGCGCGGTTGAAGACCACCGACTCCGCTTCGAGCATGGCGCGCTTGAGCGCCTCGACGCTCGAGACGTCGGGAACCGGCGCACCGGGGCGCACCGCGATTCCCTGGCCGACGCGCCCGAGCGTCACGCGCTCGGCCTCCACGCGGCCTGCCTCGGCGAACGCGTCCATCACGGCGGGGGGCACGACGACCACGTCGAACTTCTCGCCCTTTTTCTCCACGCGCTCGCGGATCTGCGGCGCGGTGTTGAAGGTCACCGCCACCTTCCGGCCGCTCTCCTTTTCGTAGAGCGCGAGAGCGGCGCGCAGGCCCGGCTCGACCGCCCCGGCGCTGAGCACCGTGGGATCCTGCGCCGCAGCCGGGTTCGCGCTTCCCATGATTGCTCCCATCAGGCAGAACGAACGAAGATAGCGATTCACGTTTCCTCCGGTCGTCGCGACCGAGCTAAATCCTACCCTGGGGACACCGGCATCGCCCAGCGCGAGTAGGTTACCGCCGGCGGCGCTGCTGCGCGCGCTTTGCGCCAGGCGTTTGAGCTGGATCGGGAATAGCCGATAATTCGCCAAAGGGAGGAGTACGCCATGAAACGCAGCTCTGCGGTCAAAAGCTTCGTCATCGGTCTGGGTCTCGGCGCATGCTTCTGGGCCGCGGGGGCGGCTGCCCAGGCAGTCGACTGGATCCTGGTCTCGACCGAGACGACCAAGGGGCATCACACGGTCCAAGACCTGCAGAAGTTCGCCGACGGCATGGCGAAGCGCACCGACGGGAAATTCAGAGTGCGCGTGGCGCTGGAGGGCGAGCTCGGGTTCAAGCGCGACGCCTACGTGCGTGCGCTGCAGGGCAGCCAGGTGCAGATGGCCACCTTCGACCCTGGCTTCCTGACCGCGCAGGTGCCGCATCTTGGCGTGCTCAACCTCACCTTCCTGCAGGACGGCACGCTCGGCCAGCTGGTGGCGATCGAGCAGGCCACGCGCAGCATGACGATCGAGGCTTTCCGCAAGCTCAACGCCGCGCCGGTCGGCTGGTATGCGCTGACCTCGCAGGAACTGATCAGCCGCGAGCCGATCGAGGACTTCACCAATCTTAGGGGGCTCAAGATCCGCATCTGGCGCGAGCTCGACGCCAAGCTCATCCAGAAGATGAACGGCGCGCCGATCTACATGCCGGGCTCGGAGGTCTACACCGCCATGCAGCGCGGCGTCATCGCCGCCGCCAATACCGGCACCCCGGCGATGATCGACCGCTCGTTGCAGGAGGTCGGCAAGTACCTCTACCGCTTCGGCGGACCGCCCTCGAGCCAGTACCTCGTGTACAACGTCGCTTCGTTCGACGGCCTGTCCAATGCGTACAAGCGCGCCCTGTACGAGGAAGGCTGGGCGCTGACCGACCGCGGCAAGAACACCGTTCTCACCGAAGACGGCGATGCGATGAAAAAGCTGGCTGCCGCCGGAGTAAGGGAGTTCCAGATTCCGGCCGGCCAGCGCGCGAGATTGCGCCAGCTTGCGACTCCCCTGTGGGACGAGTGGGCGGCACAGAATGCGCAGAACAAGCAGGCGCTCGAGCTCGCCAGGCAAGCCCTCGGCCTGAAATAGACCGCGTGCGCGCGGTCCGGGCGATTTCCAGGTGGAGCGGCTGGCTCGCCGTGTCCGCCATGCTGGTCATGATCGTCGCGGATGTGGCCGGCCGCGCGCTGCTGGGCACCTCGATCCTGTTCGCGAGTGAAGTCGCGGGCTATGCGCTGGTGTGCCTGATCTTCACGGGCCTCGCATTCGGTGACGCCGACGGCCGCACTATCGTCATCACGCTCGCGACCGACCGGTTGCCGGCGCGGGCCCGCCGCCGTCTGTTCACGGTGGTGACGGCGGCATCCACGGTGCTCGCCGGCTGGCTGGTCTGGTTCACGGCGCGGCCGGCGCTCGCCGATTTCCAGATGGGTACCGTATCGCTGACCGGCACGCGAATCCCGCAGTGGCTGCCGGAGGCGCTTATCCCGCTAGGCCTCGCGCTGTTCAGCATCCAGCTAGCCTGCCGCACAGTCGAGAGCTTGAAGCGGGACTAGAGCTCGCCGATGGATCCGCTTTTCGTTGCGGTGCTGATCCTTTGCCTGGCGCTCGCTTTCATGGCGATCGGCGTATCGGTGGCGCTGGCGCTCATGCTGGCCGGCCTCGCCGGGCTGTGGATCTTCCGCGGCAACGTCGACATCGCGAGCAACGTGTTCTTCGACAGCGCGAACAGCTTTACGCTGACCGCGGTGCCGCTGTTCATCCTTCTGGGCGAAATCCTGGTGCGCTGCGGCGCCGCCGAGACGATCTACCGCGGCACCAGCCGCCTCCTGTCGTGGGCACCCGGCGGGCTGCTGCACGCGAACATGGCGAGCTGTGCGCTGTTCGCGGCGATCTGCGGCTCGAGTCCGGCCACCGCTGCGACCATCGGCACCGTCGCCATCCCGTCGCTGGCTTCACGCGGCTACGAGCCGCGCATCACCCTCGGCTCGCTGGCCGCCGGCGGCACGCTCGGCATCCTGATTCCGCCGAGCATCAACATGATCATCTACGGCATGATCGCCAACGCGTCGGTAGGCCAGCTTTTCGCCGGCGGCGTGGTGCCGGGCATCATCATGACGCTGACCTTCATGGCGTACATAGCCATGCGCTGCATGGTCGACCGCGGCATCGCACCGCGCGAGTACGGGTTCACCTGGCGCGGCGCTGCGCTCGGGTTGTTCGAGCTGTGGCCGGCGGCGTTCCTCGCCGTGGTGGTGCTCGGCGGCATCTTCTGGGGCATTTTCACGCCGACCGAGGCAGCCGCGGCCGGTTCGTTCGTGGCGCTGGTCATTGCCGTTGCCATCCGCGGATTGACCTGGCGCGGCCTCGCCACCGCGCTCAGCAACACGGTCGCCATCAGCAGCATGGTGCTGTTCATCTATGTCGGCGCCATGGTGCTGGCGAGCTTCTTTGGGGTGATGGGAACGCCGCAGGCCGCGGCGCAGCAGGTGCTGGGCAGCGGCGGCGGGAAATACACGGTGCTGCTGATCGTGTTCCTGATCTACATCGTGCTCGGCTGCTTCCTCGACGGCATCTCGATGATGGTCCTGACCGTCCCGACCGTGCTGCCGATCCTGGTGGCGCTGGGCTTCGACCCGATCTGGTTCGGCGTGGCGCTGGTGATTCTGTGCGAGATCGGCATGATCACGCCGCCGATGGGCCTGAACCTGTTCGTGATCCAGGGGATATCGGGCAAGCCGCTGGCGGTGGTCACCTGGGGCGTGATCCCGTTCTTCTGGCTGATGCTGGCGAACCTTGCCCTGATCACCGCCTTTCCGGAGCTGGTGCTGTGGCTGCCTAGGCTGCTGACGGCCGCCGGCTAGCCGGCGAAGCGCGGCAGCCAGAGCACCAGGTCCGGAAACACGCAGACGATCGCGATCATCACGATCAGCGTGACGACGAACGGGGCGGCTCCGATGATCACGTCGTGCAGCTGGCCGTGCCCGCGCACGCCCTGCACCACGAACAGGTTGATGCCGACCGGCGGCGTCACCATCGCGGTCTCCATCAGCAGCACCACCAGGATGCCGAACCACACCGGATCGAACCCCGCCTTGACCATCAGCGGCGTGATGATCGGCACCGTAGCCACCATCATGGACAGCGTCTCCATGAAGCAGCCGAGGACGAGGTAGAACACGATGACCGCGACCAGCAGCTGCACCGGAGTGAGGTTGAGCGCAGTGACGAAGTTGGTGATGAGCGCGGTGAGCCCGATGGCGTTGATCACGACGTTGAGGAAGTAGGCGCCGAGGATGATCAGCATCACCGCCGAGGTGGTGCGGATCGTGCCTTCGAACACCTGCATCAGCATCGGCCAGCTGAGCCGCCGCTTCCAGGCGGCGAGCGCGAGCGCGCCGAGGATGCCCAGCGCCGCCGACTCCGTCGCGGTAGCGAGCCCGGCGTAGATCGAGCCGATGACGATGACGAAGATCAGAAGCGGCGGCACCAGGTCGGGCAGGCCGCGCAGGCGCGCCGCCCAGCTGGTCCTGACGCGCTCGCCGCCCCAGCGCGGCCGCCACCAGCAGGCGAGCAGCACGGTGACGCTGAACAGGCCGGCGAGCACGAACCCGGGAGTGAAGCCGGCAAGATAGAGCTGCGGAATCGAGGTCTCGGTCATCATGCCGTAGACCACCAGGTTGATCGACGGCGGAATCAGGATGCCGAGCGTGCCGCCGGCGGCGAGCGTGCCGAGGAACAGGCGCTCGTTGTACTTGTGGCGCTTGACCTCGTCGAGCGCGACGGTGCCGATGGTGACCGCGGTGGCGACGCTCGATCCGGAGATCGCTGCGAACATCGAGCAGGCGGCGATGTTCGAGTGCATCAGCCCGCCGGGCAGCCACGACACCCACTGCACCAGCGCGGCGTACATGCGCTCCGCGATTCCCGAGCGCAGCACCAGCTCGCCGAGGAAAATGTAGAACGGCACCGCGACCAGGATGAACGAGTTGGAGCTCGACCAGCTCATCTCCCCCAGCATCACGGTGAGCGGCAGCGGCGAATAGAGCGCGCTGAGGATCAGCGCGAGCAGCCCCATCGCGATGCCGACCGGGACCGAGAGCGCGAGCAGCAGCAACAGCAGCCCGAGCGCGACCGTGATCACGGTCGGCCGCCTAGCTTGCCGTGCCTGGGCGCCTCTGCCGCGATCTCCTCCTGGACTTCCTCGACCACGGCCTTGGAGCCGATCAGGCGCGCGACCGCGCGCAGGTCACCCCGTATCGCGGCCGCCAGACTTTCGGCGAGCAGCAGCAGCAGCGTCAGAGCGAGAAACACCAGCCCGGCCAGCCACAGCGCCTGCGGCACCGCCAGCGGCGTGGACAACGCCGAGATCGAATGCGTGTCCGAGGCGATCGATTGCCGCAGCACTCCCCAGGCGCGCCAGGCGATCAATCCCACGAACAGCAGGAATCCGAGCAGGCTGAAGATGTCGAGCCCCGCGCGCACCGCGGCCGGGAAGCGCTCGTACAGGGAGTCGATGCGGATGTGCGCGCGGTGCAGCAGCGCGAAGCTCAGGCCCCACGCGGTCGCGATCGCCAGCGCGTAGCCCGACAGCTCGTCAGCGCCGCCGATCGAGCGCGAGAACGCCGAGCGCAGCAGCACGTCGACGCCGATGACGATCGCGGCGGCGAGCAGCAAGCCGCCGCCTGCCAGCGCCCCCGCGCGCGAGATCGCGAGCGCGAGCCGGTGCAGCCTGAGCATCCGCTCAGTTCGCCTTGGCGGTCAGTCCGAGCGCCTTGCCGACGGTCCCGTTCCAGGTGCTGGTGCACGCCGCGCCGCAGCGCTTCGCCCAGCCGCTGAGCACCGCGCCTTCGACCAGCCGCTTGTACTCGGCCATGTCGTCCTGCCGGATGCTGACGATGGTCAGCTTCGCCGGCTTGCCCATCTTGCAGGGCTGCTTTCCCGTGTTGCAGTTGTCCGCGTCGGCGGACGCCTCGGCCATGGTGGCCCAGACTTTGTCCTCGTACTTCCTGTACTGCTCGACGAAGAAGTCGCGCACCTGAGGATCGAAGCGCTTCCACGAGTCGAGGTTGGCCGCGGTGAAACGCACCGCCCAGCCGAGCGACATCGGGTACTGGTGCGTGGTGACCTCGCCCCAGCCGCCGGTGTTGCCGCTGAGCGTCCCGGTCACGCCGCAATCGATCACCCCGCGCTGGAGCGACGGCACCACCTCCGGGAACGCCATGCTGACGCCGGTGGCGCCGACGCCGTTCAGGAAGTCGATCATCGTCTTGTTGAAGACGCGCACCTTCTTGCCCTTCAGGTCGGCGAGCCCGGCCACCGGCACACGGCACCAGAACACCTGCTGCTGCGCGATGCCGAGGTAGAGGAGCTTGGCGTTCCAGTTCTCCTGCAGCAGCTTGTCGAGCACCGGCCGGTACGCGTCGCACGCGGCGCGCGCCTTGTCGATGGTGAGCGACAGGCCGGCGAGGTCACAGCCTTCGAAGCGCGGATCGTCGGCCGCGAGGCGGCTGAAGTCGGTGGTGCCGAAGTCCATGCCGCCGAGCTTGAGCAGGCGCAGCACCGCCGCGTTGTCGAGCCCCACCTGGTCGAACGGCAGCATGTCGCCGGTGACCCTGCCGCCGGAAGCCTGCGGGATCGTTTCCTTCCAGAACGGCTGCTCGAGCAGCGAGCCGTGGATGATCGCCGTAGTTTCGCCGATGCCCTTGATGTGCGTGCGCGGCAGTTGGGCGTGGGCAAAGCCCGATGACAGCCAGAGCGCGACCGCGGCGCTCAGCATTGCCAGACTTTCCTGCTTCATGGCCTCCTCCCCTCTACTGCAGCTTGCCGCGGCCCAGGATGGGCCAGACGGCTTCGATCTTGCCGTGTCGCACGCCGTACAACGTTTCGTGCAGATGGACCGTGGTATCGGAGTACCCGACCACGAACTCGAGGTGCTCGCCCGCCCGCGGCGTGTCCGCGGGCGCCTCCAGCTCCACGGTCACGTGCTCGGCCGACAGGCGCACCAGCCGGGTCGCGCCGATCCCCACGGGTGCCGGCACGGCGGCGTCGCTGCTCATCGCTTTCTTCCCCGCATCGCAGACGATGCGATGCGGGTTCGGCCGGCTGGTCACGGTGGTGAGCAGGCTCAGCGCATACGGATGCTCGACGCCGAAGTGCGTGCGGTAGTGCACGTCGCAGAACACGCCACCGCCGGCCTGGATCTCGGTGATCCCGGGCTGGGCGGCGCTCAGCCAATAGGTGCCGGTGCCTCCGCAGCTGACAATGTCGACCGGCAACCCCGCCGCGCGGCAGAGCTCCGCGCTGCGCGTCAGGTCGCGCACTGCTGCCGCCACTGCGTCGGCTTTCTCGGCCGGATCGGTGATCGGCGCGGCGTGGCCTTCCCAGCCCATCACGCCGCAGAAGCGCACGCCTATCTCGCTGCCGATGCGGCGCGCAAGCGCGAGGCAGGCCTCGCCCGGCGCGACACCGGCGCGCTTTAGCCCCATCTCCACCTCGATCACGAGGCGCACGACCACGCCCGCCCGGCGCGCCGCGGCCGCGATCGCAGCAACGTTGTCGGGGCTGTCGACGGCCACGATGACGTCCGCGCGCCGGCGCAGCTCGACCAGGCGCGCGATCTTCTGCGCGCCCACGATCTGATTGGCGACGAGAATGTCCCGGATGCCGCCATCGGCCATCACCTCGGCCTCTCCGAGCTTGGCGCAGGTCACGCCGATGGCGCCAGCCGCCAGCAGCCGGTGAGCGATCTCCGGGACCTTTATTCCCTTGGTGTGCGGGCGCCAGGCGACGCCGTGCCGGCGGCAGGTCGCGGCGATGCGGGCGATGTTCGCGTCGAGCGCCTCCAGATCGACCATCAGGGCCGGCGTGTCGAGCGCGTGCAGGTCGGCGCCCGGTCGGACAACCGATCCGATCTTCAGGTCGCCTTCGCGTCCCATGTCACAGCTCGATCATGATGTTGTTGCGCTCGTCGAGCGCGGCGCGTGCGCCCGGAGGCACGACGCAGGTGGCATCGTACTCCTCGACGATCAGCGGGCCGCGCCGGCCCGCCGGCGACAGCTCCCTTCGGCGCAGCACCGGCGTTTCCAGCCAACCGGCGCGCTCGCCGAAATAAGCGCGTCGCGGAGGAGGGGCTGCCGGCTCGGCGCGGCTTGTGCGCAGCCGCTCCGGCAGTCGCGGCCGGCTCGACAAGCCGTAACCGGTCACCAGGATGGTAATCAGCTCGACCGGCTCGTCGGGCCCCGCGCGATGGCCATAGGTGCGCTCGTGCTCGCGGCCGAACGCTTCCTCGAGGGCACTGATCGCGGCGTGGTCGATGGCTCCGTCCGGCACGGGCACGGTCAGCTCGAAAGTCTGGCCCTGATAGTGGAGGCTGGCAGTGCGCCGTACGCTCAGCGCGGCGCCCGAGAACCCGTCATCCTTGAGTTGCGCCCGGGCCTGCGCGGTCATCCTGTCCCAGGCGGCGTTGAGCTCGGCGAGATCGACCTGGCGCAGCAGGCGTCGGAAGGTACGCGAGTAATGATGCTCGACCTCCGCGCAGAGGAAGCCGAACGAGGAGAACAGGCCGGGCGCCGGCGGCACGACGATGCGCTTGATTCCAAGCGACTCGGCCATTCCGGCCGCGAACAGCGGGCCGTTGCCGCCGAAGGCGAACAGGGCGTATTGGCGCGCATCGCGCCCGCGCTCTGTGGAAACCGACTTGATGGCGCGAATCATGTTGGCGGCGGCGATCTGGTGCGCGCCGAGCGCCGCGTGCTCCGGCGTCAGGCCCAGCCGCCGCGCGATGTCCTCGATCGCCTTGTGCGCCTTGGCCGAGTTGAGCGCGAGCTCGCCGCCGACGAGGTAGCGCGGATTAATGTACCCGAGCACGACGTTCGCGTCGGTGATGGTGGGCTCCGTCCCGCCCTGGTCGTAGCACACCGGCCCGGGCGAGGCGCCGGCGCTGACCGGCCCGACCCGCATCGACCCGGCCGCGTCGATCCAGATTACTGAGCCGCCCCCGGCGCCGACTTCGGCAAGATCGATCGCCGGCACCTTCAGCGTATAGCCGGCGCCGGTCAGCAGCCGCGAGCTGACGATCACGCCGCCGCCCACCTCGCATTCGTGCACGCGCGTGACCTCGCCGTCCTCGATGAGGGAGGCCTTGGCGGTCGTGCCGCCCATGTCGAACGAGATGACGTGCGACAGTCCCATGGCGCGGGCGACGATCTGCGATCCAATGACGCCGCCGGCAGGTCCCGACTCGACGATGTGGATCGGCAGCTCGGCGGCCGCGCGGTCCGTGGTGAGCCCGCCGTTCGATTGCATCAGGAGGACCGGCGCCTTGACGCTGCAGCGATTGAGATTGTCGCGGAGCGAGCGAAGATAGCGGGCGATGACCGGCTTGAGATAGGCGTTGATCACCGTGGTCGAGGTGCGCTCGTACTCCTTGATTTCCGGCAGCACTTCGAAGCTGGTGCACACCGTCAGCCCCGGCGCAAGGCGCTCGACGGTCTCCCGGATGACGCGCTCGTGAACGGGATTGGCGAACGAGTTGAGCAGGCAGATCGCGATCGCCTCCACGCCTTCGGCCAGCAGCTGCTTGACCGCGCGCTCGGCATCGGCCGGGTCGAGAGCTTTCTGGATGCGCCCGTGGGTGTCGATGCGCTCGTCGACGGTGGTGCGCAGATAGCGCTCGATCAGGGGCGGCGGCTTCTCCCAGCGCAAGTCGTAGAGCCGCGGCATACGCAAGGTGCGGATGTCGAGAATGTCGCGGAACCCCTTGCTGCCGATGAGACCGGTGCGCGCACCCTTGCGCTCCAGGATCGCATTCGAGCCGACCGTGGTGCCATGGCGGATCTCCGCTAGGTCCGCGCCGCCCAGGCCGGTCTCGGCGAACGCGCCCGCGAGGCCGTCGACGATGGCACGCGAGTAGTCGTCGACGCTCGATGAGACTTTCTTGGTGTGCAGCTGCCCGTCGTCCGAGAGGAACACGACATCGGTGAACGTGCCGCCGATGTCGACGCCGACGCGGTAGGGTGTCACTCGTCTTCCCAGACCACCGCCGGCAGCGGCCTGTCCCGGCGTTGCGCCCGCAGCTCGGTGCGCAGCTTGCGCGTCGCCGCCTCGTCGATCGTCCAGGTGGCGGTGTCGACCACCACGCCGTAATCGCGCCGGGCGGAGTCGAGGCTGACGAGCTCGTTGCGCACGTCGCGCAGCACCCGCGACGGCTCGCGCTCCAGCGGATCGCCCCAGCCGCCGGGTCCGGCGATCTCGTGGCGGTAGATATCGCCGCGGCGGATCGTGGTCGTGAACTTGCCGGGCAGCACGCGATTCTCGGTTCCCGGATTGATCACGTTCAGCGAGTGCTTGCCGGGCCGGCCGCCATAGAGCCCGAACGAGCGGCGCTTGCGGCGGTCCGAGCGGACCTGGAGGATCGCTTCGCTTTCCAGAAACCGGTACTCGCGGAAGAAGGGGGCGCCGCCGCGGAACTTGCCCGCTCCACCGCGATCGGCCATGTACTCGTAGCCCAGGATCTGGATCGGCTGCTCGGCTTCGGTGACCTCGACCGAGTGCGACGCCAGGTTGGCGAACAGGTGCGCGTTGCCCTCGAGGCCGTCGGCCCACGGGCGGCCGCCCCACGTGCCGGAGGTGAAGTCGGCGTAGATGAACGGCCGCCGGTCGGCGTAATAGCCGCCGATCGTGATGCAGGTCGCGCCGCCATCGGAGGCGGCGAACACGCGATCGGGCAGCATCAAGGCGAGGGCGCCGAAGCAGCAATCGGTCATGCGCAAGCCGGTAAGTCCGCGTGCGGCGCAGGCCGCGGGCAGCACCGCGTTGGCGATGGTTCCCGGCGGCGCCTTCACCTCGATGGCGCGGAACACGCCCTCATTGTTGGGGATGTCCTGCGGCAGGACCGAGCGGATCGCGGTATAGGTCGCCGCCTTGGTGAAGGACAGGGTGTTGTTAATCGCGCCTTTCACCTGCGGCGAGGTCCCGGTCCAGTCGGCGACGATGCCATCGCCTTGTTTGTGCAACCTGACGAACAGGCGGATCGGCTTGTCGAGCTCGATGCCGTCGTCGTCCAGCCAGTCCTCGAAGCTCCAGCTGCCATCGGGCAGCTCGCGGATTGCCGCGCGCGTCAGGCGCTCGGCATAGTCGATGATCGTCTGCATCATTTCAGCCACGCCGTCGGCGCCGTAGCGCGCCACCAGGTCGAGGAACTGCCGCTCCGCGATGTGGCAGGCGGCAAGCTGCGCGCGCAGGTCGCCGTGCACCCGCACCGGGAGCCGCACGTTCTTCTCGATCAGCGCGAACAGCGTTTCGTTCTTGCGCCCCGCCGCGTACAGCTTGAGCGGCGGGATGCGCAAGCCTTCCTGATAGATCTCGGTCGAATCCGACGCGTTCGACCCGGGCACCCGGCCGCCGACGTCCGTGTGATGGCAGACGGTGGCGCTGAACGCGAGGCGCCGCCCGTCGACATAGATCGGCTTGAACACGAAGATATCGGGCAGGTGCATGCCGCCGTCGAACGGATCGTTGAGCGCGAACACGTCTCCCGGCTGCATGTCGTCGCCGTACCGGCGCATGACCGCCGCGAGCGCCGTCGGAAGCGAGCCGAGGTGCCCGGGAAGCGTGAGGCCCTGGGCGACCAGCTTGCCCTGCGCATCGCAGAACGCGGTCGAGAAATCCATGTTGTCCTTGATCACGCCCGAGTACGAGGTGCGCACGATGGTGAGCGCCATCTCGTCGGCGATGGAGAAAATCGCGTTCTTGAACAGTTCGAACGTAATCGGATCGCGTGCGACCTTCGCCATTTCTGCAGCAACCGCCTGGGGGCTCATGAGGGTTCTCAAAACCGGGGTTTATCGTTGCACCCAATCATGACACCACCGGCGGGCTTCGACCAGCGCAGGCTCAGGCCCCTGAACAACGACGACTTCGGCATCGCCGGCGGGCGCACGCAGAAAGGTCCGGGCACGAAAGAGCGCTGGGCCCTTCTTGTGGGCGCAATTCCGAGCGATGTCAAACGAACGACGGTCACCCTCGCTGCTCGAGATGCTAGGCGTCGCCGCGCTCGTCGCGGCGGTGGTGGTGCTCGTGTATCGCGATTTCGCGCACGATGCGGTCGTTTCCGCGCCGTCCACGCCGGGCGTGACCGCCGGCGCGGTCGCGGCCGAGGACCATGCGCGTCGCCGGGCCTTCGAGCTGGCCTACACCGAGCGGCACTGGGGCACGGACAAGGAGGGCAAGGGCATCTCGGGCCTCGGCTCGACGCTGGAATTTACCAAGCTCTACCGCGTGTTCCTGCAGGATTTCCTGGCGGTGCACGCGATCCGTAGCGTGGTCGACGCCGGCTGCGGCGCCTGGGAGTTCTCGCAGGCGATGAACTGGACCGGCATCGACTACCTGGGACTCGACATCGTCGCGCCCGTGATCGAAGCGAACCAGCGCCGCTTCGGCGCTGCCAACATCCGCTTCGCGGTCGCGGACATCGTGCGCGACGAGCTGCCGCCGGCCGACCTGCTGATCGTCAAGGACGTCCTCCAGCACCTGTCGAACGCGGACATCACGCGCTTCTTCGCGCAGCTGCCTCGCTACCGCCACGTGCTGATCGTGAACGACGTCCTGCCGGGTTCGCTGACCGGGGAGCTCAAGGACATCCGCAGCGGCGAGTTCCGGGCGTTCGACCCGACTCAGCCGCCGCACTCAGTCCCGGGAGCGAAGGTCTTCGTCTGGCGCCACGCGGAGCATACGAAGCTCGTGGTTCACGTGCAGCGCCGTCCCTAGGCTTTGTACACCACCGGGGCGTGGAAGCTCTTGTCGATGATGACGTCGACCACCGCCGGCTGGCCGCTCGCGAGCGCCCGCTTGATCGCAGGAAGTACTTCGGAGGGCTGTTCCACGCGCTCGCCGTAAGCGCCGAGCACGCGCGCGAGCGCGGCGAAGTCGACGTCGCCGTAATCGACCGCAAACGTGCGCCCGCCGTAGAGCTCGTTCTGGAAGGCGCGCTCGTTGCCGAGGCCGAGGTCGTTGTAGACCACGCACACCACTGGGATGCGCTCGCGCACGGCGGTCTCGAGCTCGCCGATGTTGCACATCATTCCCATGTCGCCCACGGTGGCCATCACCGGCTGGCGCGGGCGCGCCAGCTTGACGCCCATCGCGATCGGCAGTCCGGCGCCAACCGAGCCCCAGTCGCTGATGTACATGAAGGTGTTGGGTTGGTGCGTGTCCATGAACAGGCGCATGTGCTTTCCGGCGTTGCCGGCGTCGACGATCATCACGCCGTCGGCCGGAAGTGCCTCGCGCATGGCTTGGGCCACGACCGGAGGAAGGATTGGCCGTGCGCTCGTATCCAATAGTTTTTCTCTTTCTTGATTCCAGTCGCGGCGCGCCTTGGCGACGTCGACCCAATCCCATTTTCCCTTGAGGCGCGCGGTGAGTCCCTCGATGAAGCTCAGCGTCGAACCCACCACGGCCTGAGCCACCGGGAAGACCACGCCGATGTCGGTGGCTACCGTGCTGTGGTGAATGATCGCGGCCTCGCGGCTGATGATGCCGTAGCGGAACTGGGTCGAGAAGAGATCGAGGTGGGCGCCGACTGCGATCACTACGTCGGCTTGAGGCATGGTGCGGTTCGCGCTCGACCAGCCGTTGCGACCAAGCGGCCCCAAGGCGAGCCGGTGCGTCGTGGGAAAAGCGTCGGGATGGTATTGCAGGGTCGCGACCGGGATTCCGGTCGCATCGGCGAGCTGCTGGAGCGCGGCGAGCGCGTCCTCGCGGATGACGCCACCGCCCGCGAGCAGGACAGGACGCTTCGCCTTGGCGAGGAGCGCGGCCGCGCGATCGAGCTCGTTCGCCGGGCAGCTGGGCAGCGAGCTGGCGCGGTACGCCTGCGGCGCGATCGGCTCGGGCGCGGTCTTCTCGAGCAGGATGTCCTTCGACACGTCGAGATGCACCGGGCCCAGCGGCTCGGCGAGCGCCACGCGGAACGCGCGCCGCAGCGCTTCCTGGATCTTCGACGCCGCGGGAATCGAGTACGCCCACTTGGTGATCGGGAGATGCATCGTCACCTGGTCGATGTCCTGGCTCGCGTCCTTCTCGCGCAGCCAGATCTCCTGCGCGCCGCTGATGCTGATGATCGGTACGTAGCCCTTGTAGGCCGCGCCGATCCCGGTGACGAGGTTCGTCACCCCGGGTCCTTCGGTCGCCGTCACGACCGCGGGGCGGTTCAGCGCGCGGGCATAGCCGTACGCCATGAACGCCGCGCCCTGCTCGTGCCGCGTGAGGATGAAGCGGATCTCCGGCGTGTCGCGAAGCACGTCGAGGATCGGCAGGTTCATCGTGCCGGGAATGCCGAAGACGTGCTCGACGCGCTCCCGGCGCAGGCAATCGACGACCGCTTGCGCGCCTGTGATCATTTCACTCATGGTAGCGGGCTTTTTGCTCACATTCCCGCCGGTTCGGTGGCGTAAGCTGGCTCGGCTGGCTTTACAACGAAAAGGGGGAATGATCATGCAGAACCAAAAGAACCAAATGGCTGTGCTGGCTGCTGCGCTGCTCGCGCTCGGCGCCGGCAATGCCTGGTCGCAGTCGCAGGCCGCCGGCGGGCAGCTCGAGAAGTGCAGCGAGACGCTCGGCACGCTGACGGTGGTGGAGGATCGCAACTCGGGCTGGTATCGCCAGATGCAGCAGTACCAGGTGCAGTCCACCGTGCCGCTGCTGCGCATGCTAATCCAGCAGTCGAATTGCTTCGTGGTGGTGGAGCGCGGCGCCGCGATGAACGTCATGAAGCAGGAGCGCGAGCTCGAGCGCTCCGGCGAGGCGCGCCAGGGCAGTGACTTCGGCAAAGGCCAGCTGGTGTCCGCGGATTACGCCATGAATCCGAGCATCACCTTCAGCAGCCGTGACTCCGGCGGCCTCGGCGCCGCGGTCGGCGGCCTGACCAGCAAGCTCGGCTCCTGGGGCCCGGCGGTCGGCGCAGTGGCCGGCAACCTCAAGTTCAAGGAAGCCTCGACCATGCTTACGCTGATCGACAACCGTTCGGGCGTGCAGCTCGCGGCCGCGGAGGGCAACTCAACCAAGACCGACTTCGGCGCCTGGGGCAGCGTGTTCGGCGGCGGTGGCGGGGGCACCATGGGCGGGTACACCAAGACGCCGGAGGGCAAGGTGATCGCCAGCTCGTTCGCCGACGCCTACAACAACCTGGTGAAGGCGGCCAGGACCTACAAGGCGCAGGAAGTGAAGGGCGGCCTCGGCACCGGCGGCCGGCTCGGCGTGCAGGGCGGCAGGACCCAGTCCTCGAAGGACCTGAACAGGTAGCAGTAGTTTTTATCTAGCCAGGTCGTCGGCCCTTTGTTTCAGGGCCTGGAGGGAGTCCGCTGACGGTTTCCCAAGGGCCGCCGACAGCACGTCTACCCCGAGCCGCAGCACCTCCAGGATGCGCGCCTCCTCGACGGCCGTGGGATATCCCGCCCGCCGCTCGCGATGCGCGTCGCGATTTGCCTTGACGACCGAGGCTAGGCTGTCATGCAGCTTGCCTTGCAGGGGCCGAAGGTTCTGCTCCCCGCGCACGACGGCATCGAGCAGGGCCCGGGAAACCGACACTACGCTCCGCATGGTGCGCTCGAGCTCCGCCGGGCTTCGCACCGGCCAGACGAAGAACGTCACGGCGAGCCCGGCGACGATGCCGATCAGCGTGTTGAGCGCGCGAAAGAGGTCGTAGCGCACCGCATCGGCGTGGTGCACCGCGAGCGTGATGATGCAGATCGTCACCCCGATGCGCGCCACCGGCACGCCCCAGCCGAAAGCGAGGGCGATGAGGGCGGTGAAGGCGGCCGAGGCGCCGATGGCGAGGATGCTCGGGCCGGCCAGCGCGGCGACGGCCGTGCCGGCGATCATGCCGACGAGCGTGCCTTTGACGCGATTGGCGGAAGTCGCGAGGTCCTCGCCCACGCTGGTGCCCACGATGAGCGCCGCGGTGAAGGCGCTGTAGATCGCGTACTCATTCTGGCCGCCCTGGGTGAGCGCGTAGCCGAGGGCGGTGGCGAGCCCTACCTTGGCGCTATAGCGCCACTGCGCGCTGCTCAACCGAGTCATGGCGGGGAATAATGATAACTAGCATCGCGTTTCATCTAGAATGAAAACGCTGTTCCTGCGTTGATCCGAGGAGGAAACATGACGACCGCGAGGACGTTGCGTTGGGTAATCGGAGCGGCGGTGGGTGCGTTGCTCGCCGCATGCGCCTCGCAAATGGGTTCCGAGATCAGCATAGGCGACAGCGATATCGGCGGCACTGTCACCAGCGCCGGCGGACCCGAAGCCGGGGTCTGGGTGATCGCCGAGACGACCGACCTGCCGACCAAGTACGCGAAGATGGTCGTCACCGACGATCGTGGACGCTACGTCGTCCCCGGGTTGCCGAAAGCGACCTACAACGTCTGGGTGCGCGGCTACGGCCTGGTGGACTCGCCCAAAGTGCGCGCCGAGCCGGGCAAGCGGCTCGATCTGACTGCCGTTCCGGCGCCGAACGAGGCCGCGGCGGCGCAGTACTACCCGGCGATCTACTGGTACTCGATGCTCGAGATCCCGCCGGCGAGCGAGTTCGGCGGCAAGAGCCGCATCCCCAAGGAACGCACGCAGGCCGACTGGCTGAAGCAGATGAAGAACATCGGCTGCATCGGCTGCCATCAGCTCGGCCAGGCGTCCACGCGCACGATTCCCGCCGCGTTCGGGCACGTCGGGTCGTCGGAAGAGGCCTGGGTTCGCCGCCTGCAGGCCGGCCAGTCGGGCGAGCAGATGACGAACCAGCTTGCGGGGAATTTCGCTGCGGTGCCTTATAAGTATTACGGCGAATGGACCGACCGCATCGCGAAGGGCGAGCTGCCTTTCGCCAAGCCGCAGCGGCCGCAGGGCGTCGAGCGCAACGTTGTCGTCACCTCCTGGGAATGGAGCACCGAGAAGCACTATTTGCACGACCTGATCGCGTCGGACCGGCGCAATCCGACGGTCAACGGCTACGGCCCGCTCTACGGCTCGCCGGAATACTCGACCGACAACATGCCGATCCTGGATCCGAAGACCGCCAGGGTCACCACGTTCAAGATGCCGGTGGCCGATCCGGGCATGCCGGAAGCGCTCGGACCCGGGCACGCCGCGAGCGTGCGGCCGCTCGCACCCTCGGCCTACTGGGGCGAGGAAAAGCTCTGGGATACGCGCGCCAACAACCACAACGCGATGTTCGACAAGCAGGGCCGCGTGTGGATCGCGGCGACGGTGCGCGACCGGCCGAACCCCGCGTTCTGCAAGAAGGGCTCCGATCATCCGTCGGCGAAGGCGTTCCCGCTCGAGATGTCGTCGCGCCAGGTGGCGATGCTCGATCCGAAGACGATGAAGTACACCTTCGTCGACACCTGCTTCGGCACCCATCACCCGCAGCTCGGCTACGACGCCGACAATACGCTTTGGCTGAGCGGCACGGGACCCGTGGCCGGATGGGTGAACACGAGAATGTTCGACCAGACTGGCGACGCGGCGAAGTCGCAGGGCTGGTCGCCGTTCGTGCTCGACACCAACGGTAACGGCAAGCGCGACGATTTTGTCGAGCCGAACCAGCCGGTCGACACGGCGAAGGACAAGCGCATTGTCCCGGGCTCCGGCCCCTACGCAGTGATGCCGAGCCCGGTGGACGGCTCCATCTGGTACACCGTCGGCGTGTTCGCCGGCCAGCCGGGATTCCTGCGCTTCGATCCCAAGACGCAATTGTCCGAGGTGTTCCACGTGCCGATGCCCGCTTTCGGCATCCGCGGCGGCGACATCGACAAGAACGGCGTGGCGTGGGGATCGGGGTCGAGCGGGCACCTGGTGAGCTTCGACCGGCGCAAGTGCAAGGGACCGCTCAACGGTCCCAAAGCGATCGGCGATCATTGTCCGGAGGGCTGGTCGTTCTACCAGTACCCGGGACCGGGGTTCCGCGGGCTGGGCGAGAACAGCGCCGAGTCGAGCTACTACACTTGGGTCGATCAGCACAACACGCTCGGGCTGGGAGAAAACATCCCGATGTCGACCGCCAACCTGAACGACGGCTTCGTCGCGCTGAAGGACGGCAAGATGATCCTGCTGCGCATCCCGTATCCGCTGGGCTTCTATGCCAAGGGCTTCGACGGGCGCATCGACGATCCGAACGCCGGCTGGAAAGGCCGCGGGCTGTGGAGCACCAACGGCGACCGCACGCCGTGGCTGATGGAAGGCGGCAAGGGCGCGAAGCCGCGCGCGGTGCACATCCAGCTTCGCCCGGACCCCCTCGCGAGGTAATCATGAAGAAGTACTGGATCGCAGTGCTTCTCTGTATTTCTCAATTCGCCCACGCAAGCGAAATCGAAGGCGTAGTGACGAGCGCCAAGGGGCCCGAAGCAGGCGTCTGGGTGATCGCGGAGACCACCGAGCTTCCGACGAAATTCGCCAAGATCGTGGTCACCGACGAGCGCGGGCGCTACGTCATTCCCGAGCTGCCGCGCGCGAACTACAGCGTCTGGGTGCGCGGCTACGGCCTGGTGGATTCGCCGAAAGTGCGCGCCGCGCCGGGCAGGCGGCTCGATCTCACCGCGGTCGTCGCGCCGAGCGCCGCCGCGGCCGCCGAATACTATCCGCCGATCTACTGGTACGCGCTCCTCAGGATCCCGCCGAAGAGCGAGTTTCCCGGCACCGGAGCGAAGGGCAACGGCATCGCCGAGGCCGTCAAGAGCCAGCCCGAATGGCTCAACACCGTGAAGACCAACGGCTGCATCGCGTGCCACGCCATGGGCACGCCGGGCACGCGCAACATGCCGAAGGACTTCGCGCACTTCGAGTCCTCGACCGAAGCCTGGGCGCGCCGCATCGCCTCCGGGCAGGCGATGAACAGCATGATCAACGCCGCCAGCCGCATCGGCATGCCGAAGTCGCTGGAATTGTGGGCCGACTGGACCGACCGCATCGCCAAGGGCGAGCTGCCGTTCGCGCAGCCGCAGCGGCCGCAGGGCCTCGAGCGCAACGTGGTGCTCACGCTGTGGGACTGGCTCAAGCCCACCGCGTACCTTCACGATCTCATCGGCACCGACCGGCGCAAGCCGACGGTCAACGCCAACGGCAGGCTCTACGGCTCGGCCGAGAACAGCACCGACTACGTTCCGATCCTCGACCCCGTGCGCCACGCCGCGGCCGAAGTGCTGCACCCGGTGCGCGATCCGAAGACGCCGTCCCACCGCACCGACACGATGGCGCCGTCGCCCTACTGGGGCGACCAGCCGATCTGGGACGCGCAGACCAGCAACCACAACCCGATGATGGACGAGCAGGGACGGCCGTGGTTCACGGCGCGCATCCGCCCGGTCGACAACCCGGACTTCTGCAAGAAAGGCTCGAGCCATCCGTCGGCGAAGGTGTTCCCGCTCGAGCGCGCGACGCGCCACCTGTCGATGTTCGATCCGAAGAGCGGCAAGTTCACGCTGATCGGCACCTGCTTTCAGACACACCACCTGATCTTCGCGGAGGACGCGAACAACACGCTATGGACCTCGAGCGGCGGCGTGGGCAGCGGCGTCCTCGGCTGGATCGACCGCCGCACGTTCGAGAAAACCGGCGACGAGGTGCGTGCCCAGGGCTGGACGCCGTTCATCCTCGACAGCAACGGCAACGGCAAGCGCGACGCGTGGGCGGAGCCGAACGAGCCGCTCGACCCGGCCAGGGACAAGCGCGTCCACATCGGCATCTACTCGGTCGCCGTGAATCCCTCGGACGGCTCGATCTGGGGAACGGCGCTCGCGCCTTTCCCGAGCCTGGTCGTGCGGGTGGCGCCGGGCTCCGATCCGACGAATACCGCGCTCACCGAAATCTACGAAGTGCCTTTCCCCGGCTACGGCGCGCGCGGCGGCGACATCGGCCGCGACGGCGTGTTCTGGGTGTCGCTCTCGAGCGGCCACCTCGGCGAGTTCGACCGGCGCAAGTGCAAGGGGCCGCTCAACGGCCCGCAGGCCGCGACCGGCAGGCATTGCCCCGAGGGCTGGAAGCTCCACGTTTTCCCCGGTCCGCAGTTCAGGGACGTGGCCGAGCCGGGAAGCGTGGAATCGAGCTACTACACCTGGGTCGACCAGTTCAATATTTCCGGCCTGGGGCGCGACGTGCCGATCGCGACCGGCAACATGAACGATTCGCTGATTGCGCTGGTGGACGGGAAGTTCGTCAACCTGCGCGTGCCGTACCCGATCGGCTTCTTCACGAAGTGGCTGGACGGGCGCATCGACGATCCGAATGCCGGCTGGAAGGGCAGGGGATTGTGGGCGACCTATTCCACGCGGGCGATGTTCCACCTCGAGGGCGGCAAGGAGAACCGCCCGAAGGTGGTGAAGTTTCAGATCCGGCCCGATCCGCTGGCGCGATAGCGGGGTGCCGTGAACTGGCAAACGGTCCTGCTGATCGTTCACGGGTTGTTCGCGGTCGCGCTGCTCGGGGCGATCACGCACCAGGCCGCGGCAGTGTTCCTTCCGGCAATGCGGCCGGGGGGCTCTTTCGTCGCGCGCTTCCGCGCCGTGCCCGGCCCTTCCTATGTCAACGCGATCGTCGTGCTGTACCTGATGACCGCGGCGCTCGGCGGCGTCCTCTATACGGAGTACCGGGTCGGCGTGAGGACGGTCGTCGAGCAACTGGGGATGTGGCCTGCCCACGGCGCCTTCGAGCTGAAGGAGCATTTCGCCGCTGTCGGCCTCGGACTGCTGCCCGCATACTGGTACTACTGGCGATTCACGGGTGAGCCCCGCACGCGCGCGGCGCTGACCGCGTTCCTCGCCGTCATCGTGTGGTGGAACTTCCTGGTCGGCCACGTCCTCAACAACATCCGCGGATTCGGCGTATGAAGCCCGCCTTCGCCATCGTATTCGCAGTAGCCTTTGCGATCGCCTATGTGGCCTCGGTGTTGAACAACTACGCGCTCTTCACCTACCACCCCGCAATCGGTGAATTCGGTGCCGGCGTGCAAAAGGGGAAAGACGGCCCGGCGATGTACTGGTACGGCTGGATGGCCACGTCCGGGATCGTCGCCTCCTTCGCCGGCGTCCTAGCGGCATTACTGCCGGAATCGGCTACGCGGCGGCTATGGCCCGGCTTGACCTGGTCGGTCGCGCTGGTTGCGATCGCGGTGCTCGCCTACGACCTCAGGCAGTTTTTCCTGAAATGAGGATACTTCTTGCCGGTGTGCTCCTGCTGATCGGAAAAGCGCTTGCAGGCCCCGACGCTCTGGATGGGCACGACGATGGCCCGGACGACGGACTGGCCTATTGGGGCTTCGTCAAAGACCAGAGCGGCGTGCCGGTGCGCGACGCCAAGGTCTCGGCGAGCCACAAGAGCCTCACGCTCGTTACGCGCAGCACCGCGACCGGGGCCTACCGGGTGCGCGGCTTCAAAAAGGACGTCAGCCCCGACGAGGTCTTGATTTCGTGCTCGAAGGAAGGCTACCGGCAGATCCGCGTCTTCAGGTACCCGCTGCCGAAGGGCAAGCCGGTCAAGTCGGTCGAGACCGAATGCCGTCTGCAGCGCGACAAGTCCTAGCATTTTTCCTTGTCGCCACGGCGGGCGCGTCCGCCGGGTGGGCGCAAAACCTGGTGCTGCGCTACGGCCAGGCGGCGTCGGCGCACAAGAGCATCTACTCATTGCCGATCGCACTGGCCGAACGCGAAGGCCTGTTCCGGCGCGAGGGGCTCGATTTCCGTGTCGTCATTCCGATCCCCGGCGGCGCCGACCTGATGATCGCCGCGCTGCATGATGACACCGCAGACGTGGCGCACGTCGCGACGCCGTTCCTCGTGCGCGCGGCGCTCGCCGGATCGGACGCGGTGGCGATCGCGGCCGAGTTCAACGACCCGATCTACTCGCTGGTCGCGCGGCCCGAGATCGCGCGCTTCGCCGACCTGAAAGGCAAGGTGGTCGGCATGGCCGATCCGGACGGCAGCATCACCTACTCCATGCGCAAGCTGCTTGCCCTGCACGGGATGAGCGAAAAGGACCTCCGCGTGAAGACCATCGGCGGAACGCCGGCTCGCCTGGGCTGCCTGCGGCGCGGCGAGTGCGCGGCGGTGCCGCTCGGGCAGCCGCAGGACCTGCTCGCGCAAAGCGAGGGTTATCGCCTGCTGGGGGCATCGAACGACGCCGTGCCCGCGTATCTCTACACGGTCACAGCGGCGCGCCGGTCCTGGGCAGCGGCGAACCGGGACGCCGTCGTGCGGTATGTGCGCGCGCTTGCCGCGTCGTTCGTCATGATCCGCGATCCGGCGAAGCGCGGTGCGGTGGTGCAGACGATCGTCGAGATCACCGGCGTTCCTGGGGCGGTTGCCGAGCGTGCCCTGGAGCTCTATGCAGGGAAGAACGTCTTGCCGCGCCGGGGCGAGATCGATCTCAAGGGGCTCGCGCAGGTGATCGCCTTCATGGGCGAGACCGGACAGCTCAAGGCTCCGCTGCCCCAGCCGCAGCAGTTTGTGGACCTGCGCTATCTCCAGGACGTCGGTATTCAGCCAAAGTGAGGTCACTCATGAAGGCTGCCTTTTTCATGCGTCACGGTGGTCCGGAGGTCCTGCAATACGGAGACGTGCCCGACCCTGCGGCGGGCCGAGACGAGGTGCTCGTTGAGGTGCATGCGGCGAGCGTGAATGCAGCCGATTGGAAAATGCGCGCCGGAAGCTATGCCCCCGTTTCGCGCTTTCCGTACGTGCCGGGCCGGGACTTCTCCGGCGTCGTCGCCGCGCTCGGCGACGGAGTGAAGGATCTCAAGGTGGGCGACCGGGTGTTCGGCGTCTGCGAGGTGAGCAAAGAGGGCGCCTATGCGGAAAGGATCGCGATCAAGGCCGCGATCGTGGCGCGCAAGCCCGACGCGCTATCGCATGCGGAATGCGCGGCGCTCGCACTCGCCGGCTTGACGGCCGTGGTCTCGCTCGAAGACACGCTGCAGCTGGCGCGCGGCGAGACGATCCTGATCCAGGGCGGAGCGGGCGGCGTCGCGGGCTTTGCGATCCAGCTCGCGAAGCACCTGGGGGCGCGTGTCGTCACCACCGCGAGCGCCGCGAACCATGCCTACGTCCGCACGCTCGGCGCAGACGAGGTTATCGACTATCGAACCGAGGATTTCACGCGCAAGGTATCGGGCTGCGATGCGGTGTTCGATACGGTCGGAGGCGAGGTCGCGCAGAAGTCGTTCGCGGTTCTGCGGCCGGGGGGCCGCGCCGCGTTTATCGCCTCGGGCGCATCGGCGCCAGCCTCGCCGCGCTCGGACGTGCGCGCCTACCGCCCCCAGGTCGGACGCGACCGACGCCATCTCGAGCGCATCGTCGCGCTCGTGCGGTCCGGTGCCGTGCGCCCTCCCGAGATCAGGCGCTATCCGCTGTCGGAAGCTGCGGCGGCTCACGCCATCAGCGAAAGCCGCCACTTCCGGGGCAAGCTCGTACTAGATGTCCTAGGATCCGGCCACCGATGATCGATGCGCTGATCCAGGGCCTTTTGCTGGTGCTGCAGTGGAATGCGTTCAGCCTGATGCTGGTCGGGATGGCGCTCGGCTTCGTGGTCGGCCTGCTTCCGGGAATCGGCGGCGCGGCGACGCTCGCGCTGATGCTGCCGTTCGTGTTCAAGATGAGCCCGGTCGAGGCGTTCGCGTTCCTGCTCGGGATGCACTCCGTGGCGGCCACCACCGGGGATATCACCTCCATCCTGTTCGGCGTGCCGGGCGAGGGTCTGTCGGCGGCGACCGTGGTCGACGGCCATCCGATGGCGAAGCGCGGCGAGGCGGCGCGCGCTCTCGGCGCGGCGCTCATGAGCTCGCTCGTCGGCGCGCTGATCGGCGCGGCTGCGCTCGCGGTGTCGATCCCGATCGTGCGGCCGCTCGTGCTCACCTTCGGCTCACCCGAGCTTTTCATGGTCACGATGATGGGCATCGCCTGCATCACGTCGCTGAGCGGGATGGGCACGCGCGCCCAGATCAAGGGCTTCGCGATGGGGTTCCTCGGCCTGCTGCTCGCGACCATCGGCCAGGAGCGCCAGTCGGGCATCCTGCGCTTCGACTTCGGCCTGATCTATCTATGGGAAGGGCTCGACCTCATTCCGGTGCTGGTCGGGATCTTCGCCATTCCGGAGATCATCGACCTCGCGGTGCGCCGCACGGCGATCGCGGGCGATGCGCCCGCGGCCAGGCTCGGCGCGGGCGTTTGGGAAGGCATCAAGGACACGTTCCGGCATTTCTGGCTGGTGGTGCGCTGCTCGATGGTCGGGGTGTTCGTCGGCATCCTGCCGGGCGCGGGCGGCGGGGTGGCGCAGTGGATGGCCTATGCCCATGCCGCGCAGAGCGCCAAGGACGCCACCGACCGCGCTCGCTTCGGTACCGGCGACGTGCGCGGCGTGCTCGGGCCGGGGGCGGCCAACAATTCGAAAGAGGGCGGCGACCTCATCCCGACGATTGCCTTCGGCGTGCCCGGCAGCGGCGCGATGGCGATCCTGCTCGGGGCGTTCCTGATCATGGGGCTGCATCCCGGCCCCGACATGCTCACCAAGCACCTCGCGGTCACCTACTCGATGGTCTGGACGCTGGTGATCGCGAATGTGATCACCGTGCTGGTGTGCCTCGCGACGCTGCCTTACCTCGCGCTGGTGACGCGAATCCGCGGCGGCCTGATCATTCCTTTCCTGCTGCTTCTCGTCTTCGTCGGCAGCTATACCGCGAACCGCCAGGTCACCGACCTGCTGGTGACCCTCGGCTTCGGCGCCCTCGGCTATCTCATGGTGCGCTTCGAATGGCCGCGCGCGCCGCTGGTCCTCGGCTTCGTGCTCGGCAAGCTCGCCGAGACTTACCTCTTCATCTCGATGGCGCGCTACGGCTACGCCTGGCTGACGCAGCCGCTGGTGCTCGTCCTGATTGCGATCACCGTGCTGGTCATCGTCCTTCCCTATATCCAGGAGCGCAGAACCCGTGCGGCTTAGCGGGGCGGCGCTCTTCGGCTTCGCCCTTGCGGTGGTCGCTGCCTATGCCGTGTACGCGGCCTTGCGATGGCCGCCCAAGGCGGCGCTGTTCCCGCTGACCATGGGAATCCCGCTTCTCGTCCTGGCCGTCGCGCAAACCGTCGCCGAGCTGCGCGATCCGCCGGCGTCGGGCGGCCCCGTCGGCGCGGTGCGCAGGGCATTGGCGGTGTTTGCGTGGATGGCGACCTTCATCGCCCTCGTCCTGCTCGCCGGATTCCCCATCGCGGTGCCGATTTTCGTATTCTCGTACCTCGTCATGGAGAGCCGGGAACGATGGGGCCTGTCGATCGCGCTCGCCGCCGCGGCCTGGGGCGTTTTCCACCTGCTGTTCGAGCGCCTGCTGCATTTCCCATTCGAAACCGGCTTGATCACAGACTGGTTCCAATAAAAGGAGGAGTCATGAAAGGCAGACTTGTCGCGGCGATCGCCGCGTTCGCGGTCACTGCATCGGCCTGGGCGCAGGGCTCGTTCTACGAGGGCAAGACCGTCACGCTGGTGATCGGCGCCTCGGGCGGCAGCCTCGAGATCGCGGCGCGCATCGTCGCGCGCCATCTCGGCAAGCACATCCCGGGAAACCCCAGCGTCATCGTCCAGAACATGACCGGCGCGGCGCACCTGGTCGCCACCAACCACGTCTATAACGTCGCCAAGCCCGACGGCCTGACGCTGCTCGCCGCCAACCCGAATGTGGGCATCGCGCAGCTCACCAAGGTCGAGGCGGCGCGCTTCGACGCGCGGCGCTTCCAGTGGCTGGGATCCTCGGGTGCCGACGGCGTCGCGCTGTCGATCCGCTCCGACTTGCCCTACAAGAGCTGGGACGAGCTCAAGAAGGCCGACCGCGAGCTCGTCGTCGGCACGACCGGCCCGGGATCCAACGCGCACGACTTCCCCTTGCTGCTGAAGGAATTCGCCGGCGCCAAGTTCAAGCTGGTCTCCGGCTATCCCGCCAACGCCGACGTGCTGCTCGCCATCGAGCGCAAGGAAGTCGACCTCTGGGCGGCCTTCGCCACCACGATCAAGCTCGCGGCTGACCGTGGCGCAGTGCGGCCGCTCGTGCGCGGGCGGGTCGCGCTTCCCGGCTGGGAGCACCTGCCGGTCGACGAGGAGCTCGCCACCAGCGCGGTCGGGAAGTCGATCATGAGCATCCGCGCCGCTCCGCTCGCGATCGGGCGCGCCGTCGCCGCGCCGCCGGGGACCCCGGCCGACCGCGTGCGGATTCTGCGCGAGGCCTTCGCGAAAGCGGTGAAGGACAGCGAGTTCGTCGCCGAATCGACGAAGGCGCGGATCGAGGTCGGCTACATTGCGCCGGACGAGGTGCTGAAAATGTTCAACGGCCTGCTCGACCAGCCGGCAGAAGTTCAGAAGGAGATGGTGAAATACATCAAGTTCGGCAGCTAGTCGACCGCGGTTAGGAAGGTGCGGGGCACCTCCGCAACGGCGACGAGGTCGAAGTACACGCGGCCGATCTCGCGCCCGTCGGTGGTCTCGACTAGCACCTTCCATTCGCCGGGCTGGTAGTTGGACTTGACGCCGTAGCCGCGGAAGCCCTGCTCGCGGCCGCCGACGATGCGGATCGGGATCGTGTCCTGCAGGGTCCAGCCGCGCGCGGGATCCTTCCAGTGCCAGCGCACCTGCACCTGGTCGGCGAAGCGCGCGGGCGAGAACACGCGGAAAAACACGTAGACCTTGTCGCCCGGCTGGGCGGAAAAGTTCTGGTCGCCGTTGTGCCAGATGCGCCACGCCGGGCGCTCGTGGCTGAGGCGATAGCCGGCTTCGGTCTTTTCGACCTGGTGGTAGACGCCGATGAACGGGATCGACAGCGGCACCGGCGGGATCAGGCGGAACAGGTAGAAAGTGAGAAAGCCGATCACCACGCAGCCGAGGGGTACGAGGATTTGTCGTCGCGCCAGCGCGAATTTCTCGGGAGGGACGCGCCAGGCGGCAGCCGCCAGCGGCACGCTCCCCACCAGCATCGACGCGAGGAACGTGGTCAGGCCGATCGACCCGATGAGCACCGGGAGGAGGTACGCGGCGAAGGAGAGGAAGCAGAGGCTGAGCAGGGCGAACTTGAAGGGCAGGCCGAGCGACTTGACGCGCCTGAATTCGTTCGCCAGCAGCACCACCACCAGCAGGCCGAGAAACCCGAAAGACACGAGCAGCGACGAGCTCTTGAAGTAGAAGATGGCGTAAAGATTGAGCAGCGCGCCCATCAGAAAATGCACGAGGGGCGAGCGATAGTCGTAGTACCAGCGCGCGAGAGTGCTTCGGGCGACAGGATCGCGGGCAGGCGCGTCCTGCTGGACAAACATGTGAAGCAGAATCGCCATGATCACCGCGAGATAGACTGCCTGCTGCGCGATCACGAGCCAGGAATCGATGCGCCCGGTCGTCAGGATGTCGAAAATGAAGCCGGCGGCGAAGAATGCCGCCGCGACCCTGCCCTCGTTACGCGCGTAGCAAAGCTTGAGCCGGTCCAGTCCTGACGAACTGGAGATCCCTGCTTCCTGCGGAGACGCGTCTAATGCCAGGCGCGGTTATCTACGGTGTTCTCGTAGGTGGCGCCGGGCGGCACCAGGCCCCAGCCGAGCGTCCACTGGTACGTGCGGTCGAAGCGCTCGCGCGTGTAAGGCTCGGGCGGCGCGTTCAGGATGCGCTCCAGCTTGAGGTCCTTCACCTCGAGCAGCCCGCCGGCCTCGTCGATGAGGTAGCGGGCGTAGCGTTCGGGGTTCTTCTCGATCGCGTCCGCCGCGGCCGCCTCGGCGCGGAACATCTTGGCGAGCGTCGGGCCGTCGAGCTCGTCGCCCGCGGCTTCGCTGCGCGTGGAATGCGATTCGATCAGCACCCGCAGCCCGCGCTTCTCGGCGATGCTGATCCACGGCTCCATCAGGCTCGCCGCGGCAACTTCGCCCTTCGCCACCGCCTCGAGCCGCTCCTTCATGGTGCCGGCGAACGTCGTCTTGATCTGCTCGCGCTGCAGGAACCCCTCGAGGAGCTTGAGGGTCGTGAAGTGCGAGCCATTGAAGGGACTCACGGCGATCGGCCGGTCCTTCAGCTGCTCGGGCTCGTAGATGCGCGATTTCGGCGCGGCGACGATGGCGAACGACGACATCGCCGAGCCGAGCGCGACGATCTTCGCCGGACGGTGCCCGGCGGCGACGTTCGATTCGACCGCGCGCTTCATCACGCCCCACTCGCACATGCGGAACTGGTCGCACGCGCCCTGGTCGTACAGCGCCTCCATCGTGCGGTCGAACACGTTCGCGCGCAGCGCCTGGTGGTCGGAATCGCGCTGGCCCGAGCCCGGCGTTTTCACGATCTCGACATCGAGTCCCTGGTCGCGGAAGAAGCCTTCGTCGCGCGCGACCAGCAGCGGCAGGTCGTGGATCGCGTTCATCACCGAGGTTTTGACCTTTTTCATGGATTCATTCTAGCGCTCCTCCGGGGGCTTGATGCTCCGGAAGGCGGCAAGGAGCATCAGGTCATAGAGGATCTTCAGTCCCCCGCACAGCAGCAGCGGCCAGGCTTGGAGGCCCGCGGCGAACAGCGCGCCGGCGAGAGCGGGGCTGGCGGCCGAGGCGAGGCTGCGGGGAACCGCGGTGACGCTGGCCGCGGCCGGCCGCTCGGCCTCGGTAACGACCGCCATGACATAGGACGAGCGCGTGGGCACGTCCATCTGCGACAGCGCGGCGCGCACGAGCAGCAGCGCGAGCGCCCATTCCAGCGATGGCGCGAACGCCGCGGCGATCAGGCAGAGGCTGGACGGGATGTGCGTGAACACCATCGTGTTCACCAGCCCGATACGGCCCCCGATCCAGGCCGCGACCGGGAAGGAGAACGCCGACAGCACGCCGCTGCAGAAGAAAAACGCCCCCGCCGCGGCGAGCGACAGATCGAACTTCTGGAACAGCCAGAGCGCGAGCAGCGACTGGACCACGAAGCCGCCGGCGAACGCGTCGATGCTGAAGAGGGCGGCCAGCTTGTATACGATGCCGCGGGACGGCCCGAGCGGCGCTGACGTTTGGTTCTTCTTCATCGGAGCAATCCGGCGGTAGGCGAGCCCGCCGAGAAGGCCGAGGAATGCATAGAAGCCGAACATGATCTTGATGGCTGCTACCGTGCCGATTCCGAGCGGCGCCAGCCATTCCGGCGTGGCTGCGGCAAGCGCGCCGACCGCACCGGCGAGCGCCCCGATCAGGCTATAGCGTGCGAACGCCCACGTGCGCCGCGCGGGTTCGACTGCGCCTGACAGCACCGTGTGCTCGAGGGGGACGAACACGCTGGTGCTGCCGCCCGAAGGATTGATCGTGCCGACGAAGGCGACGATCAGGAGGACGGCGTAGTCGTTTGCCGCGGCGTAGGCGAGCCCGCTCGCGATCATCAGCGCGGAAGCCGCGAGCAGCAGGCCGCGGACGTCGTAACGGGCGCCCAGGAATCCGGTGCCGAGGGTCAGCAGCGCCGATCCGAAAAGCGCCAGCGTGGCGACCAGCCCGACGTCGAAGGCAGACAGGCCGAGCGCCGTGAGATAGACCGGCAGCAGGATGGCGATAAAGCCGTCGCCGAAGTCCCGCAACCCCCGCGCCAGGAAAATGCTGTTCATAAACCCTCCCATGCAGTCTTGGGACGGAAGGGTCCTGTGCAACCGGGTGACTGCGATCGACCCGGCTTCGAGCTAAGCCCCGATTTTAGACAGGACGTCGGCTTTGAGGAAGCGCTCGATCACGAGCATGAACACCACGGAGGGCACCAATAGCACCAACGCGGTAATCGCGGCGATCTGGTAGTTGCCGGCGATGCTGGCGGTGAACATGAGGAGCGGCAAGGTGATGACGTCGGGCACGCCGACGAAGAATGTGCCGGTAAATTCATCCAGCGACTCGAGGAACACGAAAATCGCGCTTGCCATGATGCCGGGCGCGGCGAGCGGCAGGCTGACGGTGAAGAACGTGCGCAGCGCGGAGCCGCCGAGGTTGCGCGCCGCGAGCTCGAGGTCCCGGTCCACTGCGGCGAACGCCGCCGCGGTGATCCAGACTCCGAATACCAGCCCGTGGACCGTGTGCACGAGGACCACGCCAAGCATCGTGCCGTTCAGCTTCAGGTCGTAGAAGATGCGTGCGATGTTGATGTACACCGCGAGGCTCGGGAATGCCTGCGGCATGAGGAAGGCGAGTAGGATCGCGGTGCGCCACCGCAGCTTGAGGCGCGCCAGCGCGTACCCGGCCGGCACCGCCAAAGCGAGGCAGGCGCCCACCGTGGCGAGCGCGATCCAGATGCTCGTCATGAGCGACACCAGGGCGTCGCCGCGCGGCTTGAACACCTGCTCCCAGAACTTCGTGCCGTAGCTGACCGGAAGCTTGTGCGGGAAATACCACTGCTCGGCCGCGGCCCAGAGCACCAGGTTGGCGAGCGGCCCGAGCACGATGAAGGCGAGCAGCCCGAGCACGATTCCTCTGCCAAGCCAAATCATTGCCGGACCGCGCGTTTCAGGTAAACCCAGGCGCAAGCCGCCGTCAGCAGGTAGGAAATGAAGCCGAGCGCATTTGCGGTACCGTAGTCGCCGTAGTTGTTGATGCGGAAGGCCATGTCGACCGTCATCATCGTCGGCGACTCGCCGCTGATCATGAGCGGAACCGACAGCACGCTCATCATGGTGACGAACGAGAGGATCAGCCCGACCACCAGGGTGGGCATCACCTGGGGCACGAGGATCTCGAACAGGATCCTCAGGCGCGTTGCGCCCAAATTTCTCGCCGCCTCGATCGTCGAGCGGTCGAGCGAAGCCATGGCGCCGGCGACGAGCAGCGCGACGAACGGCGTCTGCTTCCATACGAACGTGATGACGATGCCACGCCAGTCGAGGAATCCGGTGGTCTGGTCGACCTCGAGAATGCCGAGCGCGACGAAGGTGTTGTTCATCAGCCCGTTCTTGGCGAGGAACGAGCGCATGCACTGCGCCGCGACCACGAACGGGATGAAGAGCGGCCAGCGGTAGAGCCAGCGCAGGAGCCCCACGGCGGTGGGGTTCTCGCCGAGAACGAGGTAGCCGCCGATGCCGATCGACGCTGCGGCGATCAGCAGCGTGGACAGGCCGACGATGACCAGCGTGAAGCCGATGTCCACGCTGTAGAACTCGAACGCCTTGGCGAAGTTGCCGAAAGTGAAGCCGCCGCCCTTCGCCTCGAATGCCGTGACCAGCGAGTACCCGAGCGGGTAAACGAATAGCGCCAGCACCATCAGCAGTGCCGGCGCTACGAGCAGCGGCCCGAGCCGGCCGCTATCGCGCATGCGCGACTAGTTCAGAACCTTGCGTTCGTAGCTCTCGAGGATGTCGTCGAAGTATTGCTTGATCGGGAAGGTCTTGCCCTTGGCGGCCAGCTCCTGCGGCGTGACGTCGACGAACAGCTTGTTCCAGGTCTTGTCGTCGAGCTGCGATTTCACGTGCTGGGCGTCGATTCCCGGGTACCAGTTGAACTTCTTGACGATGCCCTCGGCCTGGACCTGCGGGCTGGTCGCCATCTCGACGAACTTCTTCGCCGCCGCCATGTTGGCCGCTTTCGCCGGAATCACGTAGTACATCGGCTGGCCGGGCATGCCCGGGCCGATCAGCTGCAGGCGCATGTTCGGCGGCAGCTTGCCGTCGGCCATCCAGGTGTAGAACATGTCGACCCACACCGGCCCCATCGCGATCTCGCCGCGGTTCAGCATGTCGAGCGTGCCGGCGTTGCCCGGCGTGATCACGACGCTGCGGTTGAACTCCTTGAGCTTGCCGAGCGCGCCGTCCCACTTCGCCTTGGTCGAGGCGTCGTAGGGCCCTTTCATCAGGCGGTCGGAATCGGGGGCGTTTGCGTAGACCCAGCCGACCACGAAAGCGACGCCCGACATGCCGCCCTTGATGCCGTTGTAGCCGAACTTCCTCGGGTTCGCCTTGGCCCAGGCGGCGAGCTCGTCGTAGTCCTTCGGCGGCGCTTTCACCAGCGCCGGGTTCCAGGCGATCGCGGTCTGGCTCTGGAACATCGGGATCACGTAACCGGCGACGTTGGTGCCGAGCGCGTTCTTGGAGGCCTCGGAGGTCACGAGCCTGCCGGTGGAGACATCCCGCACATAGGGCGCGAGCAGGCCCTCGCGCACCAGGTCGCCGGCCATTTTCTGGTGGATCACCGCGACGTCCACATCCCACGCCGCGTTGCCTTTTTGCGCCTGGAGCTTCTCGGCGATTTTCTGCGAGCCCGCATCGCCGGGCCCGGTGCCGACCGCTCTCACGGTCGCGTTCGGGTTAGTGCTCTCGAAGCGCGGCGCGAGAAAGTCCTTCACGTAGTCGACCATGTTCTGGTCGCCGGCGGTGACGACGTTCAGCGTCGTCTTCTGTGCCGCGACCGGGGTTGCGGCCAGCGCGGCCGCGAACGCGAATAGAGCAACTTTGGTTTTCATGCTTCCCTCCTCGAAAAGAAGTGCAACGAAGACACCGGCAGCCCGATGCCCACCATTTCGCCCACCGCAAGGCGCCGGGTATCGTCCACCATGAACTGATTCTGCCCCACGGCGACCGCGTAGCGGTAAAAACCGCCCGGATACGAAGCCTGGACGATGCGGCCCCGCAGCAAGAGCCGGTCGGTCGCCCCGGCGTCGGCGGGCCCGAGCCGCGCCGCTTCGCTGCGGAAATGCGCTTTGACGGGGCCGGCCATGGAGGCGCCCGGGATGAAGATGGCGTCGTTGTGGGCGCCGGCCTGGATTTCGATCCCGCTGCCGGCGGGCCGCGCCTCCAGCTCGAGCACGTTGCCGGCGCCCATGAACGACGCGACGAAAGGCGAATTCGGCCGGTTGTAGACCTCTTCCGGCGAGCCGAGCTGGGCGATGCGGCCCGCATCGAGGATGGCGATGCGATCGGCCATCACCATCGCTTCCTCGCGATCGTGGGTCACGTGGATCGTGGTGATTCCGAGCTTCGCTTGCAGCGCCTTGATCTCGTGGCGCACCTCTTCGCGGATGCGCGCGTCGAGGTTGGAGAGCGGCTCGTCCAGGAGGAGCAGCTCGGGGCTGATGGCGAGCGCGCGGCCGAGCGCCACGCGCTGGCGCTGCCCGCCCGAGAGCTGGGTCACGTTGCGCTCGCCGAAGCCTTCGAGCTTGAGCATCGCCAGGATTTCCGCGACGCGCCGTGCGACGTCGGGCTTCGCCACGCGGCGCAGCTTGAGGCCGTAGCCGAGGTTCTGCGCCGTCGTCATGTGGGGCCAGAGCGCGTAGGACTGGAACACCATCGCCATGCCGCGCTTGTCCGGCGGCGCATGGGTGATGTCGCGCCCGGCGACCGAGATGCGCCCGGCCGAGACCGGCACGAACCCCGACACCGCCCGTAGCAGCGTGGTCTTGCCGCAGCCCGAGGGGCCGAGCAGGGCGACGAACTCCCCTGCCGCCACGGCGAGCGAAATCCGCTTGAGCACCGGCGTGGCGCCGTACGAGACCTCGAGATCGGCGATGTCGAGTGCCGCGCTTGCCATGCGAAACGATTATTTCATTGCGGTCACGGTCTTGTCACGGCTTTCGCCCTAGCATGCGCGCGGTGAAAATCGCGCTTGCCGTCCTCATGGCCGCGCTGCTTTGCGGCTGTGCCGGCGCGACCGGCCGCTTCGAGTTCGCCCTCATCGGCGACCAGCAGTACGACGCGGAGTCCGAAGCGCAGTTTCCCCGCCTGATGGCCGACATCGACGTGGCGCAGGTGGAGTTCGTGGTGCACGTGGGGGACTTCAAGCCCGGCACCAGCCTGCCCTGCGAGGACACGCTGTTCCAGAGCCGCCGGCAGCAGTTCGACGCCTCCCGCCACCCGTTCCTCTACACGCCGGGGGACAACGAGTGGACCGATTGCCACAACCCCAAGGCCGGCGGCTTCGTGCCGGAAGAGCGCCTGGTGGCGCTGCGCCGGATCTTCTTTGCCGACAAGCGCAGCCTCGGGCAGCGCAAGCTCGAGCTCGAGCAGCAGCCGGAATTTCCCGAGAACCTGCGCTGGCGCCGCGGCGGAGTCGTGTTCCTGACGCTCCATATCGTCGGCAGCAATAACAATCTTGATAATGCAGTGGAGCATCGCGGCCGCATGGCGGCGAACGTCACGTGGATGCGCGAGGCCTTCGCGCTCGCCAGGCGCGACAATGCGGCCGCGGTGGCGATCTTCACCCAGGCCAATCCGCGCTTCGAGCGCAGCTTTCCGCGCGGGCGGACGGCCGCGCTCGAGATCGGTCCGCCGCCGAAGACGCCGTCGGGCTTCGCCGAGTTCCTGCCGGAGCTGGAAAGGGAGGTGCTCGGTTACGGCAAGCCGGTCCTCTTCCTGCATGGCGACACGCACTATTTCCGCGTCGACAAGCCGCTATTCCGGACCGGGGTATTCGGCGGAGGAGACCGCGGCCGGCAGATCGAGAACTTCACCCGGGTCGAGGTCCACGGCTTTCCCGAGGCTCACTGGGTGCGGGTCACGGTCGACCCGGGCCACGCCTCGGTGTTCAGCTTCAAGGAAGAGATCGTGGACGCGAACCGCTTTCGCAAGGAGTGACCGAGAGCCGATAATTCGCCGGCAGTCATGGGCACGCCGGTCGGCATCATCGGTCTGGGCATCATGGGCGGCGCGATGGCCGAGGCGCTGCTCGAGGCCGGCCATGCGGTCTGCGGCTGTGACCCCGCGCCTGCAGCGGCAAGGCGGCTGAAGCGCGCCGGCGGCCTGCCTCTGCCTTCAGCCGCGGCGGTCGCGGAGCGCGCCGGCATTCTAATCACCTCGCTGCCCGGCTCTGCCGCTCTCGAGAACATCGTGAACCAGATCCCAGGTGCACGGGCGCGCATCGTCATTGAAATGAGCACGCTGCCGCTTGCAGACAAGGAGCGCGCGCGGCGCCGGCTCGCCAAGGCTGGAATCGTCGCGCTCGACTGCCCCGTCAGCGGCACCGCGGTGCGGCTGAAGGAACGCAGCTGGACGATCTTCGCGAGTGGCGACAAGCGCGCGTTCGCGCGCGCACGGCCGGTCCTGAGGGTGCTTGCCGACCACATTCCCTATGTCGGCGCCTACGGCAACGGCACCCGGATGAAGCTGGTCGCGAACCATCTGGTGGCGATTCTCAATGTGGCCTCCGCCGAGGCGATCGGCTTCGGCCGCAGAATGGGGCTGGACCCGCGCGAGATCCTGGAGATCTTCGGCCCGAGCCCGGTGGTCGGTACCGGCGTGCTGCGTCTGCGCGGCGGGCTGATGGTGAAGCGCCGCTACAAGCCGCCGACGATGAAGATCGATGTGTGGCAGAAGGACATGCGCATCATCGGCGACATGGCGCGCGCGGTGGGCGCGGCCACGCCGCTCTTCAATGCCTGCGGGCCGGTTTTCGACGCCGCGCTCGCGGCAGGCTACGGCGACGCCGATACCGCGTCGGTCTACGAGGTTCTTGACAATGAATAGCACAGCTCTCGGCGCGGTCATCCTGCTCGCGGCAAGCTGGTGCCACGCCCAGCCGTACCCTTCCAAGCCGGTGCGGGTGATCGTTCCCTATGCAGCGGGAGGCTTTTCCGACCTCAGCTCGCGCCTGGTGACGGAGCGGATGTCGAACGTGCTCGGGCAGCCGATGGTCGTCGAGTCGCGCCCGGGCGGTGGCGGGCGCATCGGCGCTGAGGTCATCGCGCGCGCACCGGCCGGCGGCTATCACCTGCTCTACACGACGAACGGCACGCACACCTACATGCAGATCACGGAGGCCGGTTGAAACCATGCGCCGGAAGTGCGATGTTGGGCTGCAGCTCCGGAAGGTCGGTCCGCTCGACCACGCCGTGGCCGATGATATTGATTTTCCGGCGGCGGCATCCCGGCAGTCGGCTGTCCACGAACGCCTCCTCGGAGCCGCGCAGCTCGGCGAAGCGCGCGACGCACTTCGTCATCTCTTCCAAAGTGGTGTTTCTCGTTTTCATGGTTACTCCGGCTTGATCTTCGCGAGCTTCACGATCGCGGCCCACTTGTCGAGCTCCGTCTTGATATAGGCGCTGAACTCCTCGGGCGTGTCCGGGGCGGCGAGCGTCCCGTCCCTCGCCAGCTGATCGACGATGTCCTTCTGCCTCAGGATCTGCACCGTCTCGCGGTTGATGCGCGCCACGATTTCCCTCGGCGTGCCGGCCGGCGCGATCAGGCCCGCCCACGAGAACGCTTCGTAGCCCGGCACGCCGCTCTCGGCCACCGTCGGAAACTCCGGCAGCGCGGGCAGCCGCGCCGCGTTGCCAACCGCAAGCGCGCGCAGCTTGCCGGCGCGGATGTGTGGCAGCACGGTGGGAATGCTGCTGAAGGTGAGCGACACCTCGCCCGCGAGCAGCGCGGTAGCGGCGGGCGCCGTGCCCTTGTACGGCACATGAACCAGGCTTACGTTCGCCATGGAGGCGAACAGCTCCACCGCGAGGTGACTGCCGTTGCCGACACCGGGGGATGAGTAGGTCAGCACGCCCGGCTTGGCTTTCGCCAGTGCGATGAGATCGGCGACGCTGCCCGCCGGCAGCGACGGATGTGTCACGAGAAGCAGCGGGAAGTCCACCAGCCGGCCGATCGCGACGAAATCGCGCACCGGGTCGTACGGCAGCTTGAGGTAAAGGAACGGATTGATGACCAGCGGCCCGTTCGACGCCGCGGCGAGCGTGTAGCCGTCGGGCGCGGCGCTCTTCAGGGCCTCGAGCGCGATGATGCCGTTCGCGCCGGCGCGGTTCTCGATCACCACCGGCTGCCCGAGCCGGTCGGCGAGGTGCTTGCCGACGATGCGGGCGGCGAAGTCGACGCCGCCGCCGGGCGGGAAGGGCACGAGCATGCGCACCGGCTTGGCGGGCCAGGTTTGGGCCGCCGCACAAGCAGGGATAAGGAATAGAGTTAGAAGCGCTACCGCTGCGCGGCACATGGCCTTCCTCCTATCTTGATCTCCTGATTTACCTCTGGCCTGACCTCGGTCACCATCAACTCCCTAATTATGGAGGGCTTGCTGCTATGAACACGCGAAGAGATCAACCAATGCGCGGTTTCATCGTGAGGCTTGCAGCGATCAGCCTGCTTCTTGCCGCCGGATGCCAGACCACTCACGAAGAGAAACCGCGCGCCCAGGCACCGACGCAAGCGCAGGTGGCCAAGGCTGATCAGGACGGCGTCCAGCGCGTTCGGATCGTCGCCGGCAGCTACTTCTTCAAGCCGAACCACATTGTCGTGAAGGTGAACGTGCCGGTGGAGATCATGGCGAGCCGCGAGTCCGGGATTACGCCGCATGACCTCGTCATCCGGGCGGAGGACGCGGGCATCATGGTCGATCAGGACCTCGCCAGCGAGCCGCGAAAGATCGCGTTCACTCCGAAGCGAGTAGGCAAGTACGCCATTTACTGCAGCAAGAAGCCGCCCTTTGGAGCGAGCCACCGCGAACGGGGCATGGAGGGGATCCTCGAAGTCGTGCCCTAGGCCGACGCGACCCTCATCAGCGTCTGCGCGTACGCCGGCGCGGTCGGCTCGTGCATGAAGTACACGTAGATCTCGCCCCAGCCGGTGGCGGCCAGCTTCTGTGCCCACTTCTCGAGATCGCCATCGGAATAGGTTTCCAGCCGAAGACGCACGTAGCCCCATGAGGCAGTCTCGACGAGGGGAGGCGGGGCGTTGTCCTCGCGCTCCGATAGGCATAGCGCCGCGCCCGCGCCTTTGAGGGCGTCGTAGACATCGTCGTCGAACCAGGTGTCGTTTCTGAACTCGAACGCCGCGCCGTGACCGGCGGGCAGCACACCGAGAAACTCGGTCAGCCGCGGCAGGTCCTTCTTGAGGAACGGCGGCAGCTGATAGAGCACCGGGCCGCGTTTCGCCCCGAGCGCGGCGAGGTTGCGATACAGGAAACCGACCGAGTCGGCCGCGCTGTCTGCCTTGAGGCGCGACATGTGCGTGATGCGCCGCGAAGCCTTGATGGCGAAGCGGAAAGCGTCGGGGGTGAGCTTGGCCCAGTTCTCCAGCACCGCGACCTTGGGCATCTGGTAGAACGTGTTGTTGATCTCGACCGTCGGCAGCCGTTCCGAATAGAACGCCAGCATGTCCTCCGGCTTGATCTTTTCCGGATAGAAGCTGCCTTTCCACTCCTTGAACGAGTAGCCGCTCGCGCCGGCGAGCAGTTTCTTAGAATTGGGCATGGCGAAAGGGAAGAAAGGGAAGCTTACTGAGTATTCGGCGAAGCGCAGCTTCAAGGTCACGCCGGAGCCGGCGGCAGCGGTGCCAGAAGCGCGCAGCGGGCCGCTGCTGTTCGTCATCCAGCAGCATTCCGCCACGCGGCTGCACTACGATTTCCGCCTCGAGTGCGACGGCGTTCTCAAGTCCTGGGCAGTGCCCAAAGGGCCCTCGCTCGACCCCGCCGACAAGCGCCTGGCAGTGCCGACCGAAGATCATCCGTTCGACTACGCCTCCTTCGAGGGCGTGATCCCGCCGGGCCAATACGGCGCGGGCGAGGTGATCGTCTGGGACTGTGGGGTCTATTCGCCGGACGACGAGCAGGATTGGGTCGACGACCGCGAGGAGGCCGAACGGCAGGTCCGGGAAGGGCTGGAGAAGGGGAAGCTGGGCGTGATGCTGCGCGGCGAGAAGGTGAAAGGCTCGTTCGCGCTGGTTCGCACGTCCCGCGGCAAGGATTGGCTCCTCATCAAGCACAAGGACCGGTTCGTCTCGAAGGACGACATTACCGCGCGCAATCGCTCGGTGCTCTCTGGAATCGCCGTCGACGAGATGAAGGCCATGCCGGTGCAGCGCATCGCTGCGGCGGACCTTATTCCCGCGGGCAAGCCCGAGGCGATGCCGGACAAGCTCGAGCCGATGCACGCGGAGCTGGCCGACACGCCGTTCAACAAGCCCGACTGGATGTGGGAGCCCAAGCTCGACGGCTACCGCATCCTTGCTTTTCTCAAGAACAACAAGGTTTCCCTGCGGTCGCGGCGCGGCCTCGAGCTCGCCGCGACGTTCCCGGGAGTGGCCGCGGCGATTGCGGAACAGGGCGTCAACGGCATGATCCTCGACGGCGAGCTCGTTGCCTTCGACGAGAGCGGCAGGCCTTCCTTCAACGCGCTGCAGAACCGCTTTCAGCTGAAGACCGAGCACGACATCGCGGCGGCCGAGAAGAGCACCCCGGTGGTCTTCTATGCATTCGACCTGCTGCACTTCGCCGGCCTGGACCTGCGCAAGGCGCCCTACGCAGACCGGCGGCGCTACCTCGCGCAATGCCTTTTGCCTTCAGCCCTGGTTCAGCTCGTGCACGCGGCCGACGACGGCGTCGAGCTCTACTCGGCCGCGCTCGCGAGCGGCTTCGAGGGCGTGATCGGCAAGCACAAGCGCAGCAAATACGAGGCCGGCCGGCGCTCGTCGTCCTGGGTCAAGGTCAAGTCGACGCGCAGCGCGGAATTCGTGGTGGGCGGCTACACGAAAGGCAAGGGCGCGCGCGCGCCGCTCGGCGCGCTGCTGGTCGGCTACTGGGAAGGGAAGAAGCTGCGCTATGCATCCCATGTGGGCTCGGGGTTCGATGGCAGGACCTTGAAGCAGGTACAAGCACTATTGGAGCCGCTGCGGCGCAAGTCCTGCCCCTTTGACGAGAAACCCGAGCTCAACGCGCCAACGACCTGGGTGGAGCCGCAGGTCGCGGTCGAGGTGAAGTTCCAGGGCTGGACCGACGACGGTTCGCTGCGCGCCCCGGTTTTTCTGCGGCTGCGCGACGACGTCGATGCGAAGACCGTAAAACGGAATCAGCAGGAAGCGCCGGCGGCTCAGCCCGTGCCATCCTTGGGCACGGAAATCGATGAAGTGCTGAGCCAGCTCGAAAGGTGCAAGGCGAACGGCACGATCTCGATCGGCGCTCATGCGATCAAGCTCAGCAACCTCGATCGCATCTACTGGCCGGCCGACCCGGCGCTCAAGCAGCCTGCGCTGACCAAGCGCCACCTGCTGCGCTACCTCGCGCAGGTATCGCCATGCATGCTGCCGCACCTCGCCGATCGGCCGCTCACCATGATCCGCATGCCCGACGGCATCAACGGCCAGCGCTTTTTCCAGAAGCACTGGAAGCAGGCGCGGCCGAAGTTCGTCCAGGCGATCACCGTGTTCTCGGGATCCAAGGACGAAAGCCACGAGTACCTGCTGTGCAACAACCTGCCGACGCTGCTGTGGCTTGCGCAGTCCGGAACGCTCGAGTTCCACGTCTGGCATTCGCGCGCCAAGCCCGGGGCGGATTGCATAACGAAGAATTCGGACTATTCCTCTTCGCTGGAGGCGCTGGAAAGCTCGGTATTGAACTACCCCGATTACGTGGTCTTCGACATCGATCCCTACATCTACTCCGGCAAGGAAGCCCCCGGCGACGAGCCCGAGCTCAACACGGTGGCGTTCGAGAAGGGGAAGGAGGTGGCGTTCCGGCTGCGCGAGCTCCTGAACAGCATGTCGCTCGATCCGATCGTCAAGACCTCCGGCAAGACCGGGCTGCACGTGTTCCTGCCGATCCGGCGCACGATCGATTTCGATGCCGCCCGCGAGGTCAGCGAGAAGGTGGGTCGCCACCTGATGCGGCTGCACCCGAAGGACGTCACTCTGGAGTGGAGCGTTCCGAAGCGCACCGGAAAAATCTTCATGGACTACAACATGAACGTGCGCGGCAAGACCCTGAACGTGGCCTACTCGCCGCGCGGCGCAACGGGCGCGCCGGTGTCCATGCCGCTCACCTGGGACGAGCTCGCCAAGGCGCACCCGCTCGACTTCAGGATCACGAACGCGGCTGAATTTCTGGCGGGTTCCGCAGATCGCTGGCGCGAGGCGCTCGAGCGCAAGCAAAGCCTCGAGCGGGCCCTCAATGAAGCCAAATGAACGCACGCCAAATGAACGCACCAAAGGCGATAATGGAGTATCCTTCGAACCTTTCGCTCGAAGTTAGTGCCATAAGCTATTGATTTAAAGAGGTGAAGCATGGCTGCGAGATCGATTGCATCGCTTACCATCTCCTTCGGGATGGTTTCCATTCCGGTAAAGCTCTATTCGGCTACCGAGGCGAGCCGCGCCATCTCGTTCAACCTCCTGCACAAAGCCTGCGGATCGCGGCTCAAGCAGCAGTACTTCTGCGCCAAGGAGGAGGTGCCGGTCGCGCGCGAGGACATGGCCAAGGGCTATGAGTTCGCCAAGGACCAGTACGTGATGTTCACGCCCGAAGAGCTGAAGGCGCTGGAAGAGGCGGGTACGCACAGCGCCGATATCACCGAGTTCGTCCCGCTCAAGAGCGTCGACCCGGTGTATTTCGACAAGGCGTACTACCTCGGGCCCGACAAGGGCGGCGCCAAGCCGTACGCGCTGCTCGCCCGGGCGCTCAAGGAAACGGGGCGCTGCGCCCTCGGCCGCTGGGCCGCGCGCGGCAAGCAGTACATCGTGATGATCCGTCCGGTGGAGGACCTGGTCGAAGGTCTGGTCATGCAGCAGCTGCTCTACGCCGGCGAGGTGCGCTCGCTGAGGGACGTGGATATCCCCAAGACCGACGTCAAGCCGGCCGAGCTCAAGCTGGCGCAGCAGCTGATCGAGCAGCAGTCCTCCGACAAGTTCGATCCCGCGGCTTATACCGATGAAGTGCGCGCGCGCATCGAGGCCGCGATACAGAAGAAGGTCGAAGGCCAGGAGATCACCATGGCCGAAGCGCCCGAGCAGGGTGCGCAGGTGATCGATCTCATGGAAGCGCTGCGAGCGAGCCTGGAGAAGAAACCGGCAAAGAAGGCCGAGGCAGCGAAGCCTGCAGCGCGGAAGGCCGCGAAAAAGTAGAACTACAGACGTAGAACTGCCGACATAGCGTGCACAAGTTCGGGGTGCGGGAGGTGGAGAAGCTCCTGCGCCTGCCACGCAGGACGATTCATGGCCTCATCAAGGCGGGCTTCGTGTCCCCGACGCGCGGCCGGCGCCAGGCCTACCTTTTTTCGTTCCAGGACCTGATCGTCCTGCGCACCGCGCAGGCGCTGGCCGCGGCCCAGGTGCCCGCCAAGCGCATCACCAAATCCCTGAAGGAGCTCCGCCGCCATCTGCCGCAGGCCATGCCCCTCTCGGGCCTGAGCATCGGCGCAGTCGGCGAGCGCGTGGTCGTCAAGGAGGGCGCCAGCCGCTGGCAGGCGGATTCCGGCCAGTACCTCCTCGCGTTCGAGGGCGATCCGGCCGCCGGTGACCTGAAGGTCATCGAGCGCAAGGACGATTCCATCGATGCGCACATCGATCGCGGATATGCCCTGCACGAATCCGGGCAGCTGAGCGAGGCCGAGGCCGTGTATCGCCATGCGCTCAAGACCTGGGGCGCCGATCCGCTGCTCCTCTACAACCTCGGCGTGCTGCTCGAAGACCTCGACCGCAAGGCCGAGGCGATGGAGTCGTACCGTGCCGCGCTGCGTGGCGATCCGATGATGGCCGATTGCCACTACAACCTCGCGCTGCTTTGCGAGCAGCTCAGCCGGCCGCAGGAAGCAATCCGTCACATGGCGCGATACCGCAAACTCGTGGCGGAAAAGTAACGCCACAAATTCACAGCGCGCCCGCAGCATTCGAGACTTAATGCCTGAAGCGCGAGAGTTAGTCTCCAGCGCGCGGTGTTCCTGCTCTAGGCTCTGGCGGAGAAGGAGAACGTCATGACCGAAACGTCTTTCTGGATGCTCTGGCCCGACAGCCCCGCTCTCTCGATCTTCGTCGTTGCGGTCGTGGCGTTCGTTTTTCTCTACGCTGCGCGCAAGCCGGTGCACGAGCTGCTGCGCGCCGTCGGCCACTTGATCGGCGGCCCGCTCAGGCTGGGGGCGCGTTGGCTCATCGCCACCGCGGAGCAGATGAAGGAGCGCAACAAGGCCGTGCTGCTGGCGCACGGGCGTCTTGAGGTCGGGCAACGCATCGAGCGCGAATTCGAGCGCCTCGGCGCGGTGGTCCGGCGCGACCTGCAGGGCTATCCCACGCTGCAGCGCAAGCTCCTCGACGAGATCACCCGCATCGAGGAAGACTACAAGAAGTGCGGCGAAGTGCCGCCGCCGCCGCCCGACTGGGTTGAGGCCGTCACCGCGATGGCCAACGTCAAGACCGGCGGCAGCGAGATGGTCCAGCGCATCCTCGAGGAGATCAAGGCCTCGATCGCCAAGATCCACGACAAGGCGATCGGCGAATACCGCAAGTCCTACGAGACGCGGCACAAGATCCTCGAAGGCTTCATGCCGTTCTGGCGCTCGGTCGACCGCAACATGAGCGAGGTCAACAAGAAGCTCGGCGACCTGCAGGAGAGCGCGAAGGGCGTCGATGCCCTGATGGCGAAGTACGAAGCCATCAACGCCAAGACGGACAAGGCCGAGCATGCGCTCACCGTTTCGGCCTTTACCCAGTTCGCGATCGCGCTTCTCGTCATGACGGTCGCGGCCGGCGGCGCTTTCATCAACTTCAAGCTGATCGCGCTCCCGATGTCCGAGATGGTCGGCGCCGGGGACTACCTTACCGCCACTCTGCGCACCTCCGAAGTGGCCGCGCTCGTCATCATCTTCGTCGAAGCATCAATGGGCCTGTTCCTGATGGAAGCGCTGCGGATCACGCATCTCTTCCCGCGCATCGCGACGCTCAACGACCACATGCGTCAGCGCATGATGTGGATCGCGCTCGTCCTGCTGGTGACGCTGGCCGGCGTCGAGGCGGCGCTCGCGCTCATGCGCGACATGCTGATCGCCGACAAGCAGGCGCTGATCCAGTCGCTCGCCACGGTGCAGCAGGCGGCCGCGGCCGACGGCTGGGTCGGGCGCATTCCGACCGCGGGCCAGATGCTGCTCGGCTTCATCCTGCCGTTCGCGCTGGCGTTCATCGCCATCCCGCTCGAATCGCTGATCCATTCGTCGCGCACCGTCGGCGGCGTGCTGCTCGCCGGGCTGGTGTCGACGCTCGCGCTGGTGATGCGCGTGCTGGCGAATGTCTCGCGGCGCATGGCACGGGTGCTGATCACGCTGTACGACGTCGTCATCGTGCTGCCGCTCCTGGCCGAGCGCATGACGAAAGCCGGCATGGCGATGCGGCATGGCGTGGATGCCGACGACGACTCGGCGCACCAGGCGAGGGCGAGGTAATCATGCTCAGGCGACTACTTGTTCTGTCGTTGGCGCTGTTCGCGGCGGGTTTCTCGGCGGGCTGCGGCGATTCTCGCAGTCACGCCCAGGCGGTGTATGTCCTGATCGATACGTCGGGCACGTACGCGCTGGAAGCGAACAAGGCGCAGGTCATCATCAACTACCTGCTCGGGACGCTGCAGCCGGGCGATTCGCTGGCGGTAGCCCGGGTCGAAAGCCGCAGCTTCACCGAGAAGGACATCATCGCGAAGGCGACCTTCGACGGGCGGCCCACGCAGGCCAACGCGCAGAAGCGCGCGTTCCGCGAGAAGACCGACGCGTTCGTCAAGACGGTGAAGGGGAGCCGCTACACCGACCTCACCGGCGGCCTCCTGCAGGGCGCCGAGTTCTTGAACGAGACCGGTGCCGGCACCAAGACCATCGTCGTGTTCTCCGACATGCAGGAAGAGCTCGACAAGGTGACGATTCGCGATATTCCGATGAACCTGAAGCGCATTCGCGTGGTGGCGGTCAATGTCGTGAAGCTGAAGACCGACAACATCGACCCGCGGCGCTATTTCGGCCGCCTCGAGGCCTGGCAGAAGCGTGTCGTCGCCGCGGGAGCGTCGGAGTGGCGGGTGATCAACGACCTCGAGCGCCTGGACTCGATCTTCTCCAGAAGCTAGAAAGATCTGCCGAGCCTGAGGTAGCCGGTGGTCTTGCCGCCCTCATCGCGGCCTTTCGCGATCCCGAGGCGGAAGTCGCCCCCGTACACGTAGCCGATGCGGATTTCCGACATCAGCTCGAGGCCGAAGCCGCGGTGGTAGTCGGGCTCGGCGCCGCGCGACCAGGCATCGCCGACGTCGAAGAACAGGTTCATCGCGAGGCGATTGATCCCGACCGGCGGCACCATGCCGTGGCGATCGATGTCCTTCAAGGGCACGCGCCACTCGAGCGTGCCGAGGCGGACGCGGTGGCCGGAGAGCGACGGCTCGCCGCTGCTGTAGCCGCGTAGCGCGAAGTCGCGCTGGTTGAGGATCGGCAGCAGCGTCGGCGGGTCGGAATCGCTGCCGCCCAGCTGGAACGGCTCCGCGTCGGGCTCGCCCCAGCCTTCGTTCCAGCGCAGCGACACGACCGTGCGGCCGAGCGGGAAGTGCAGCCGCGAATCCACCCGGTAGACATCGCCCGAAAAGGCCGCGTGCAAGCCATGCGAGGTCTCGGCGAAGAGGCGTACCTGCAGGCCCCGGCTCGGGCCCTCCGACAGCCACTGCGTGCGCCGCGTGTCCAGCCCCGCCACGAGCCCCAGCACGCGCTCGTCCTGCTCGGAAAGCGTCGGCCCGCCCGCCCGGTGCAGCCGCTCGCGCGCGAGCGCGCCGCCCAGTCCCCAGTAGAAGCGGCGGTTGAGGGCGAGGTGCCGCCAGGTGGAGATCCACTGCGCGCCCTCTTCGATGGTGTAGGCCTCGACCTCGTTGTCCACGGTTTCCCGGACCGTCATCGAGCGGTCCGCGAGCACCTGATGTCGCCCGTCATAGACATAGAGCGCGTTGCCGAGCAGCTCCTGTTGGGTCAACTCGACCACCGGCGTTACGGCGTACTGGTGCAACCCGAGCGCATCCTGGCCGAAGGTCGTCACCCCGAGCTTGACCGCGCCGTCGGCGATCTCGATGAGCGGGAACCAGGAACGGGGCAGAAGCGAGCGCCACGGGGAGTAAGGACGGTCGGCCGCTTCGACGGAAGGCATCGTGCTCGGGCGCGCCGCCGCCGCCGCTGGAATACTCATGAATTCGAGAGGCGTATCGGGCAGGCGGTACGCCCGCAGCGCGTCGCCGTCCGACTCGATCGTCGTCAGCAGTAGCTCGCCGCCGTGCGGCACGCTCATCTCGCGCACGCCGTATGCCGCCTCGGTCCAGCGCTCAAGCCGGCCGCCGCGCAGTGACCAGACGTTGAAAACCTTGCCGTAATCCGCGATGAAGAAAACTTCGTCGCCATCGCCGATGCGGGGCGAGTGCTTGACCGAAGAATCCGAAAGCAGCACGTTGGGTTTCTGGGGACTCGTGATGTCGATCAAAGACCATCGGCCGTCGTGAAGGGTAGTCACGACCACAAGCGCGTCCCTGGCAGCGACACCCGTCACCGATTCGCCCGGAGCTGCGCGATACAGCGCCCCACCGCCGACCACCACTACCTCGGCGAGGCCATTTTCCATCTGCACCGCCACGATACGGCCATCGTCTAGCGGCGCAGCGAGCCGGTAGCGGCCGCATTCGGTGAGGCGCTTCGAGCCGCCATCGGGGTCGACGCGGTAAAGGTCATAGTAGTAGTTGTAGTTCTTGCAGATCTCCGGCTGGGCAAGGAGGAGGCTGCCGCCGGGTGAAGCCGCAAGGCGCGCGTCCTGCTCGACATCGCGCAGCGCTCGAGGCTTTCCGCCGGGCGCCAGGCGCATCAGCTTTGGCTCGGTATAGCCATCACCGCTCACGTACCAGCGCGTGCCGTCCGCCGCGAGGGTCGGGTTCGTCAGCGACCATTCCCGGACCACGACTTCACCTTCGTGGATGGAATCGCTTCTCTTGCCAAAGCGCGCGCGGAGCCAGGCGTCATACTCGGTCCATAGCTGGTCCATGTTCTTCCCGGTCGCCACGACCGGGTTGCTGTGGACGCGGAACGGGATGATGTTGTCGCTGTAGCTCTCGATGAAGCCGACGACTCCCTTCTGGCCATAACGCTCCTGGAGGAAGGCGAAGAAGTAGCTGCCGTACAGGTAGTCGCGGTTGAGGGGAAAGCCGCGGCCGCCGGCATTGATCTCCGCGAGCGAGCGCAACCCCCGGCTCGCCTCGGCGCGCATCATGCCTTCGAAGTGCGTGTTGCCGAGGCGCCCGTAGCCTCTCGCCGGGTCGGATTCGGCCTGCACCGCGAGCCCTTCCAGGATCCAGCGCGGCTGCAGCGCGTTGGGGAAGAGGAACGGCAGACGCCCGAACACGCGCCGCAGGCCGAGCGGCGCGGAGCGCGCCATGTCGAGGTGCACGATGTGGAAGAGCTCGTGCGTCAGCACAAGCTCGAGCCATTCGCGGTTCTGCAGGAGCTCGCCCTCGTCCGGCGGCGAGAGGAAGATCATCGTGTAGTTGAACGGCAGCGGCGAGGCGAGCCCGTTGGCGAAATCCGCCGAATCCAGCACCACGAGATGGGTGCGCGATTGGGGCCGCCAGCGCAGCAGCGCGATGTGCCGCGGCAGAACCTGCTCGGCGATGCCGGCGACTACACGCGCCTGCGCGCGATGCCTCTCGGGGAAGTGCACCGCGAAGTTCGCCGTCTCGAGGGTCCGCCAGCGCAGCGAGGGATCGACGAACGAGAGCTCGGCCCACTGCGCCAGGGCCGCGGGACCCCAGGCGAGGAGAGCGACCGTGAGCCATCGTTTCAAAGTTATGTTCATCCTTGGCCGCGCGGCATTCTAATATCCCCATTCCTAGGAGGATGCATCGATGAAACTCGCCAACCAGAGCAGGCGGCGTCTTCTCGCAGGCGCTACCGCCGCAATCGCGCTGGGCCCGCTGCACGCCCGCGGGCAGGGCTTCCCGTCGAAGAACATGCGCGTCGTCATCCCGACGGGTCAGGGCGGCGGTGCCGACCGGCTCGCTCGCACCTTCGACGATTTCTGGGGGCCGCAGCTCAAGGCGAGCTTCGAATACGGCTTCTTCGCCGGCGCCGCCGGGCAGGTGGGCTACGAGCTCTACGTGCAGAAGCGCGAGCGCGATGGCCACAACCTGCTCTTCGGCAACATGGGGCCGGAGATGATCATGTACGCGCTGCAGAAGCCGCCGTACCGCTTCCCCGAGGACTTTCAGTACTTCTGCCGGCTGGACGTCGACGACAGCATTGTCTTCGTGCGCCGCCAGAGCCCGTTCAAGCGCATCGAGGATCTGGTCGCCGAGGCGAAGAAGCGCGCCGTCAACGTGGGAGTCAGCCGGCTGCCGCACCCGGCATCGATCGGACTGCTCGCTCTGGGCAACGCGGTCAAGGCGAGGTTCAACCTCGTGCCGTACGGCGGCGGCAACCCGACCACGGTGGCAGTGATGAACGGCGAAGTCGACTGCGGCGCGCTGCCGATCGCCGGCATCGCCGCGCTCGGGGACCAGATGCGCATCCTCGGCATCTTCAACGACGACGCCGCCAAGATGGCCAAGTACAGCGGCGACGCGCCCGCGGTCAACAAGGTGTTCGGCACGAAGATTCCGCCGCTCTATTCCTCGCGCGCCTGGGCGATCCACACCGAAGTGATCGAGAAGTATCCCGACCGCTTCGCGCTGCTCGAGAAGACTGCGCGCCAGGTGTTCGACAATCCGAAGTACCGCGAGGAGTACGCCAAGACCGGCTCTCCGATCGAGACCATCCAGTTCGGTGACCGCAAGGTGTGCACCGAGTATGCCAAGGGGATGATCGAGCTCACCAGCGAATACCGCTCGCTGCTGACCGCCAAGGGCAAGTGAAGTCGCCGCTCGGCGCGGATCTCGTGATCCCGGCGCTCGCGCTGGGATTCGCGGTCTACTTTTTCGTCTCGATCGCCGATCTTGCCTGGGAAGCGAAGGCGAACGGGGTCGTCATCGGCGGGGTATTGGTCCTGCTGATCGCGATCCAGGTCGTCAGGACCGCAATCCAGCTCGCACGCCGGCAAGGCAATCTCAGCTTCGGTCCCTTGTGGGAGCCACGCGATGCGCTCGGCAAGCGCATCGGGTTGGTGGTCGTCACGATCGCGTTCATCGCCACGCTGAAGTGGATGGGGCTGACGCTCGGCCTGCTGCTCGCGCTCTTCGCGGCGCTGTGGATCATGGGCGCGCGCGGCAAAGCGCTGGTCCTCATCCCGGTGGTTGTTGCGGCGGCCGCGTACCTGCTGTTTATCGCGCTGCTGCAGTCCGACATCCCACACGGCCCGATCGAGAAGCTCTTCTCTTGACCTGGGACTTCCTGGCTGGCCAGTTCGCGGCCCAGTTCGGCCTGTGGTGGGTGATCATCCCGGCGATCCTGCTGGGCATCGTAGTGGGCATCCTGCCGGGCTTCAGCCCGCAGAACACGCTGATCATGCTGCTGCCGCTGACGCTCGCCGTACCGGTGGAGCAGGCGATGGCCTTCATGATCGCGCTCTACTGCGCCAACCACCTCGCGGGTGGTATTCCGGCGATCCTGGTCAAGATCCCGGGGTCGGGCGGCGCGGCGGCGACCACGCTCGACGGTTATCCGATGACGCAGAAAGGCCAGGCGCAGCAGGCGCTGGTCCTGTGCTTCACGGCGTCGGTGTTCGGCGGGCTGATCACGACCCTGGCGACGATCGCGCTCCTGCCGTGGCTGTCGCAGATCGGTCTCTACCTGCGCTCGGTCGAGATGGTGGTGGTGATGCTCTTCGGCCTGACGCTGATCGCGGTGATCGCCGGGAAGGACACGCTGAAGGCGCTGATCGGCGGCTTCTTCGGGCTGCTCATCGGCGTCATCGGCACCGATCACATCTACAACACGCCGCGGGCGACCTTCGGCTTCCTCGAGCTCTACGACGGCGTGCCGCTGGTGCCGGCGCTGATCGGCCTGTTCGCGATCTCGGAAGCCCTGGTGATGATCGAGGAGAAGATGATCGTCGACCAGGCCGGCCGCGAGCGCGCGCTGAGCGCGCGCTGGGCCGATACTGTCGAGGGCCTGCGCCTGTCGGTGCAGAAGTGGTGGCACATCGTATGGACCTCGTTCGTCGGCCTGCTGATCGGCATCACGCCCGGGGCCGGCGCGAGCATCGCGGCGTTCGTCGCCTACCAGCAGTCCCGGCTGTGGTCGAAGCATCCCGAGCTCTATGGCACCGGGATCCCGGAAGGAGTGATCGCGCCCGAGGCGGCGAACAACGGCGTCACTTCCGGCACGCTGGTGCCGACGCTCGCGCTCGGCGTCCCCGGCGGCAGCACGGCCGCGGTGATGATGATCGTGCTGCAGTACCACGGCATGGTGATGGGACCGCGGCTCTTTGCGACCAACCCGGAAGTCGCCTACGGCGTGTTCGTTTCGATGGCGGTCGCGTACATCTTCATGATCTTCACCATCCTGCCGCTCGCGCGCTACATGTCCCGGGTCGTGCTGATCGAGACCACCTACCTCGCGCCGATCATCGTCCTGGTCACCATCGTCGCCGCGTTCGGCGAGCGGCAGTACCTCTTCGACATGGCGCTGGCGCTGATCTTCGGCGTGATCGGGTACATCGCCCACAAGACCAACTACCACGTCACCGCGATCCTGATCGGCATCCTCCTCGGCCCGCTGTTCGAGCAATATCTCGTGCGCGCGCTGCGCATCTCGCAGGGCGACCTGACGGTGCTGTTCTCCTCGACGATCGGCAACGTCCTCTGGGGCTTCCTGGTGCTTTCGCTCGCGCTTCCTTTCCTGAAGACTCTGTTCAGTCGACCTTGGCGCCAGCGGCCTTGACGACCTGAGCGTATTTCGCGTACTCGGCGCGGATCAGCGCGGCGAACTCCTCGGGCGTAGTCGCGTAGGGCTCGAGCCCGCCGAGGTTGCGGATTTTGTCGCGGAAGTCCGCGTCCGCGAGCAGGCGATTGGTTTCACTTCTAAGCCTTCCAAGGACCGGGGCCGGGAGACCTACAGGGGCGAAGAGGCCGAGCCAAGGCGTGACTTCGAGCTCAGGATAAAAGTCAGCAAGCCGGGGAAGCTCGGGGTGGGTGGAAGACCTATGCTTGCCCGCCACCGCGAGCGCGCGCAGCCTGCCCGACTTGATGTGGCCGGCGACCGAGTTGCCGCCGAACATCACCGGTACCTCGCCTGCTAGCAGTGCGACGGTCGCCGGACCGCCGCCCTTGAACGGCACGTGCAGGAGATCGATGCCGGCGCGCGCCTTGAGCATTTCCATCACCAGGTGATGCTGGCTGCCGTTGCCGATCGAGGCATAGGCCAGCGGCGGCTGGGCGCGGCGTGCGTACTCCACGAATTCCTGCAGGGTTCGCACTGGCAGGGCCGGATTGACCGAGAGGACCATCTGCGTGTTCACCAGCGAGGAGACCGGCTCCAGGTCCTTCAGCGTGTCGAGCGGCATCCTCGCGTACAGATGAGGGCCGATGACGATCTGCGCGTCCGCGCAGAGGAGCAGGGTGTGACCGTCGGGCGCGGCGCGCGCGGCAGCTTCGCTCGCCACGTTGCCGTTCGACCCGGGGCGGTTGTCGACGATCACCGGCTGGCCGAGCGCTTCGCTCAGCTTCGGAGCGAACACGCGCGCTAACGTATCGGTGGCTCCGCCCGGCGGATTGGGCACCAGCAGGCGGATCGGGCGCGCCGGGTACTGCGCGCCGCAAATCGTGCTGACTGCAAGGAGAAGCGCGGCTAGGAGAGTCCTGACCATTCGAAAAGCCATCCCTGCGGGAAAGGCAGATGCAGAAGCTGGTCGAACAGGCCGTAGAAGAAACCCCACACGGCGGCGGTCAGCAACGCGGAAAGAATCCATCCTTCCTTTGCGTCGAGCTTGAGGTAGAGGAAGACGAAGAGCGGCACGGCGACCGGGAAGCCGAGCAGGACGATGGCGGCGAAGAAGCCGGCGATCCAGCCTGCCGCGACGGTGCTGCGCCTGATCACCTCGCCGCGCGGCACCTCTGGCGAAATCTGGAAGTCTCTGACTTCGCCGGGTTCGCTGGCGTGCTCCCGCCCGATCAGCACCCACAGCACCTCGGCGGCGGCGAGGCAGAACAGCGGGATGCCGATCACCAGGGGAAAGAGCGCGGCCTTCCACGGCCAGAACCACGCAGCGATCACGCCATACCCGGACACCGCCATGATCCCGAGCCCGAGGGTGAGAGAGGCCTTGCTATGCATACCGGCGCTTGGATTGAATCAAGGGATAGAGAATCACCGCGACGGCAAGGGCGAAAAGGATCAGCACCACCGGCCGCATGAGCCATGCCGCCTCATAGCGTGCGACCGAGATGTAGAGATAGTTCTCGGCGATCTTGCCGAGCACCAGCCCCAGAACGAAGGGCGCGCGCGGCCAGCCGCTGACGACCATGAGGTAGCCGATACCGCCGAATACCAGCGTAACGAGGATATCGCCGTAGTGGTTGTTGGACGTATAGCTGCCGATGAATACCAGCACCAGGATCACCGGGATCAGCACCCCGCCGCGTACCGTCGTGACCCTCGCCAGCTGGTTCAGGAAGAGAAAGCAGGCGATAACGGTGACGACGTTGGCGATCACGATCGTCCAGACCATGGAAAACGTCACCGCCAGGTGCTTGGTCAGCATGTCCGGCCCGGGTACGAGGCCGAGGAGGAAGAACCCGCCGAGCAGGATCGCCATCGCGGTGCTTCCCGGCACGCCGAACGCGATCGTCGGGATGAGCGAGCCGCCTTCTTTCGAGTTGTTCGCCGCGCCGGGGCCGAGCACGCCGCGCACGTCGCCGGCGCCGAAGCCCTTGCGCTCTTCAGCGGTGCGCGCGCTCTGGGTGGCATGGCCGTAGGCCATCCACTGCGCGACCGCGCCGCCCATGCCGGGCATGATGCCGATGAACGTGCCGATCAGGCTGCAGCGGATCGTCAGCCAGAAGTGCCGGAACGTGTCCTTCACACCCTCCAACGCGCCCTTGCTGATGCGTCCCGGCGGAAGCTCCCCGGCGATCGAGCTGCGCCGGATCGCGAGATCGATGATCTCGGGAATGGCGAAGATGCCGACCAGCACGGGGACGAGATCCAGCCCCTGCCAGAGATACAGCATGTCGAACGTATAGCGCGCGATGCCGGCCTGCGGATCCTGCCCGACGGTCGCGCACAGCAGGCCGAAGCCGCCGGCGAGAAAGCCGCGCAGCATGCCCCGCGGCCCCGGCGCGCTGAGCGAGGCGATGAACGCGATGCCGACGATGGCGAGCATGAAGAGCTCGGGCGAGCCGAAGGTGAGCACCAGCGGCCGCACCATCGGGATCGCGATCGCGAGCGCGAAGGCGCCGACGATCGCGCCCACCAGCGACGAGGCCAGCGCGGCGCCGAGCGCGCGCCCGGCCTCGCCCTTCTTCGCCATGGCATGGCCGTCGAGGATGGTTGCGGCGCTGGAGGCCTCGCCCGGCACGCCGAACAGCACGGAGGTGATGTCGCCCGTGGTAGCGACCACGGAATGCATGCCGAGCAGAAACGCGAACGCCTCCACCGGCTGCATCGCGTAGATGAAGGGAAGCATCAGGGCGAGGGTGGTGGCGCCGCCCAGCCCCGGCAGCAGCCCGACCCAGAAGCCGAGCACGATGCCCAGCATCATGAAGGCTAGCGGCTTCCACTGCAGGACGAGAAAAAGCCCCTCGAAGAGGGCTTCGATCATTCGCCGAACTTAATGTACTTGCTGAATTCCTCGACGATGTCCTTCGGCTGGGACAGGACCTCGTTCATGACTTTCACCGCTACGTCGCCGTTCACGAACTCGAGGTCCATCTTCGCTTTCTTCGATTCGGCGACGAGCTCCGGGTCCTTGATCGCGGCGGCGAAGGCGTCGCGCATGATCTTCAGGTGCTCGGCCGAGGTATTCGGATGCATGACGTACGGACGGCCGACGACCTCCGGCGCAGAGCGCAGGGCCATGATCGCGCGGGCGCGCGGCGTCGGGGCGAAATCCTCGTCGATCGGAAGATTTTCGACCCCCGGCTCGGTGGCGCGCGCGCGCAGCAGCGGGCGCACCAGGTTGCGATCGATGAACGGGCGGATCGAGGTGAACGACCCGGCGCGGCCGTCGACCTCCTTGCGCTCGACCGCGAGCATGATGTCGGCGCTGCTCTGGTACCCGCTCACGAGCTTGATGTTGACCCCGAGGAACTCCTTGAGCAGCAGGGGGAAGTCGTAGGTATTGGCGCCCGGCCCGGTGGCGCCGATGACGATCTGCTGTTTCGACTTGCGCAGCTCTTCGAAGCTCTTGTAGGGCAGGTCGGCGCGGATCGCGAGGATGGTGCATTCGCTCGCGGCGGAGCCGACCCAGGCGAATTTCGCCATGTCGAACTTGACGCCGTCGACCTTGGTGAGCTGGGCGATCGGCAGGTTGCGGTTGAAGGTTCCGATCGTCAGCCCGTCGGGCTTGGCGACCACGTAGACGTGGTTCGCCGCAATGATGCTGTTCGCGCCCGGCATGTTTTGCACGATGACCGTGGGCTTGCCCGGGATGTGCTTCGGCAGATGGCGCGCCAGCACGCGCGCCGTCGCGTCGTAGCCGCCGCCGGTCTTGTAGCCGACAATGATCGTGACCGTCTTGCCTGCGTAGTACTGAGCAAACACGGGCGCCGCAGCGAGCGACGCAATCACTGCAAGAACAAACCTCATGAGTCTCCTCCTAGTGATGATGGTCGTGCATCAAGCTCTTGGGCACATCCGGGAACAGCTCCTTCGACGACGGCGCCGCGGCGCCGACCCATTCCACGCCGCCGCGCTTGCGCGCCGCCTCGCGCAGGTCGTCGAAAGTAAGCCGCGCCGGGTTCCTCGCAACCTCGAGGCGCTGCGCCAGCGCGGCGAGGACCAGCTTGCGTACCTGGCGTCCGCTCCAGCCGTCGCACAGCTTTGCGATTTGCTCTATTTCCTGATGTGATTCGTGCAACGGGCGCAACTCGGGCCACTGCACGGCGAGCTCGGCGAGCGAGTCGTGCAGGATCCTGGTGATGGTGCCCGGGTCGGGCAGCGCGAAATGCATCACCAGGTCCGCGCGCGACAGGAACGCCTCGTCGATCGCGTCGATGAAATTGGTGGTGGTGACGAAGAGCACCGCGGGCAGCTTGCGCGCCACTTCGTCGATGCCGAGCATCACCGCGTCGGTCGCACGGTGCACGTCGACCGGGTTGGTCTCGAAGGAGGCGGTCTGGCGCCGGACCGCGAAGCTCTCGACCTCGTCGATCAGGACCACGGTATGCGGCCGCCGCGCCGCGATCTCGGGGAGGGTGTCGGTGAGGAGCCGCATGATGTTGCGCTGGCTCTCGCCGAGCATGTCGCTCGGAAACGCGTGCGGGTTGATCTCGACCAGCGTGGTCGCGCCTTCGCGCGCGAGCGCCAGCGCCGACACCTGCGCGAGCCCGCGCGCGAGCGTGGTCTTGCCGGTGCCCGGCGGGCCGGCGAGCACGATCAGGCCGTGCGGCAGGCCGGCGAGCGTGGCGAGCTTGCGGCCGTGCTTGAGCGTCAGCAGCGCCTGCGCGAGCAGCCGCTCCTTCACCTCGGCGGGGACGATGATCGCGTCCCAGTCCTTGTCGTGGTGCTCGGCCGGCAGCGTGTGCAGCGAAAGAACGCCCGGCGGGAGCGCGGGAGCAGGCGCCGCCATCAACTCTCCGGACGCCGGTCTTCAGGCCAATCGATCTGGGAAACCTCTTTCATACTGAGCAGAGTGTCTTCGGCCTCTTCGAAAAGCACCAGCGGATCCATGAGCGCGCGCATGGTCTCGAGGATCGAATCGAACATGTGCACGCGCACCAGGCGCGCCTCGCCTTTCGGGTCGTCGTTGAAGTGCTGGTGCCAGAGGAAATGGTCGACCACGATGAGATCGCCCTTTTTCCAGCGATAGTGCTGCCCGCGATCGGGCGCGGTGCCGAGGAAGCTGTGGCCGTAGCCTTCGACGACGTAGAGCCAGGCCTCGCCCGGATGGCGGTGCAGCGACTGCGTCTTCCCCGGGGCGAACTGGATCATCACCTGGGTGATGCCCGAGGATTCGCTGCCGATCGCGCGGTCGACCAGGAACTTGGTGCGCGTGCCGCGCGGCGTGGCGAGCAGGTCCTGCTCGTCGTAGGGCGTGTGGATGCGGCCCCTGCGGCGCTTTTGGGTTTCGTGAAAAACGCGTCTCCTGCGCCGGGAATACGGGTCATCCCCATCCATCCCCGGACTGGAAGACGGGGGCGGCGGCAGGTTGCGCACGTCCTCATGCCCGCGATCCTCGAGCACACCCATGCCGAGCGTCCAGAGCATCGGCTCGGAGGAGTAGCTCATGAAGCGCGCCGTCTTGCCGCGCTCGTTGCCGTGCCGATGCCAGCTCCAGGCCGGGATGTGGATCGCATCCCAGGGCTTCCATGCGTAGCGCCTGCCGTCGATCTCGCTCCAGCCAGAGCCCTCGACGATGAAGAGCTGCGCGTCCCACGAATGCCGATGGATCGTGCTGACGGTGCCCGGATCGATCTCGTGCACCAGCGCGTCGAGGCAGCGCGTCGGCGAATCGCCGTCCCAGCCCATGTAGACGCCGGTGCGCAAACCGCGCGCGGTGCGCTGCAGCGTCACGTCCTCCTTGCGGATCACCGTGCGCCGGTTCTTGCGCCACTCCTCAAGAAACTCGGCGCGGCGTTTCTTCTGGATCGCGTAGTGCGTGACCTGGGTGGTGGTTTTGGTACTCAAGCTGTTTCCGTGGGCATTTTCCGTTATGCGGAACCGTGTTCTGTCCTAGGGCACTTCACCATAGAATAATGCGAGGGTCAATGAACGCCATGCTGAAGTTTTTTCTCGCCTGCGCTCTCGCGCTCACCGGTTCTGCGCTCGGTAGCGAATCCGTCTATCGCTACCGCGGCGCCGACCGCGACAGCCGCCTGCTCGAGAACGCGCGCAAGGAGGGCAGCGTGGTGCTCTACACCTCGCTCGCGCCCACCGAATCCGGGCCGCTCGGCCAGGCGTTCGAGAAGAAGACCGGGGTCAAGGTCGAGATCTTCCGCACCATCAGCGAGAAGGTGGTGCAGCGCGCGCTGACCGAGGCACGCGCGAAGCGCTTCGCCTTCGATGTGGTGGAAACCAACGGTCCTGAAATGGAGATCATGGCGCGCGAGAAGATCTTCAGCGATTTCCATTCGCCGCACCTCGCAGACCTGCCGGCGAACGCGATCCCGGCGCACCGCCAGTGGATCCCGGATCGCGTGAACTTCTTCGTGGTCGCGTTCAACACCGCGAAAGTGAAGCGCGAAGAGCTGCCGAAGAGCTACCTGGGTTTCACCGACCCGAAATGGAAAGGGCGCATCGGCATCGAGGCCACCGACGCCGAATGGATGGCGACGCTGGTGAAGATCTGGGGCGAGGCGGCGGGCATGGCGTATTTCCGCAGCCTCGCCGAGATGAAGCCCGATGTGCGCAAAGGCCACGTGCTGCTCGCCGAGCTGATCGCCGCGGGAGAGATTCCGGTCGGGCTCACCGTCTACAACAGCAACGCCGAGTCGTTGAAGCGCCGCGGCGCGCCCATCGACTGGCTGCCGGTCGAGCCGGTCGTCGGCCGGCCGCAGGGAATCGCCGTGGCGCGCAGCGCGCCGCATCCGCATGCGGCGCTCCTGTTCGTCGATTTCGTGCTGTCGCCGGAGGGCCAGGAGCTGCTCAACTCGATGGGGCGGGTGCCGGTCAGCACGAAGGTCAAGACCGACCTCAACCGCTTCCCGTACACCATGGTGGACCCGGTCACGGTCCTGGACGAGCAGGAAAAATGGAACAAGCTGTGGGAGGGTCTATTCATCCGGAAATGATGGGAATGGCGGCGCTGGTCTTCGCGCTCGGCCTGCGGCACGGGTTTGACCCCGACCACCTGGTGGCGATCGACGGCATGACGCGCTCGACGAAGTTGCGCTGGTGCGGCCTGTTCTTTTCCCTCGGCCACGGCATCGTCGTGACCTTGACCGGGATTGGCGTCGCCATGGCCGCGACCGAATGGCACGCGCCGGCGTGGCTGGAGCAGGCCGGGGCCCTGATCTCGATCGCGGTGCTGCTCGTGCTCGGTGCCGCCAACCTCGTGGCGGTTCTGCGCACGCCCGCAGGCGCGCGCATCGCCCTGATCGGCTTGCGCGGGCGCTGGGTAGCTGAACGCCTGGCGCAGGCGAATCATCCGGCGGTCATCGCCTCGATCGGCGCCGCTTTTGCGCTCTCGCTCGACACCATCAGCCAGGCGCTGCTTTTCTCGCTCTCCGGATGGATGTTTGCAGCGCTGCTCGGCGCCACCTTCACGCTCGGCATGGTGCTGGCCGACGCGCTGAACGGCCTTTGGGTGGCGCGGATGATGGTTGGAACCGACCGTCGCGCCGCCGCGGCCTCCCGCTGGATGAGCGGCGTCGTGGCCTTCCTCTGCCTGGCGATCGCGCTCGGCGCGGTCCTGAAGGAGTTCGTGCCGGTCCCGGCGTTGAGCATCGCCTCGCTCACGCTCATCGCGGCGGTCTGGACATTCGCCGTGCTACGCTCCCGTTCCGCATACAGGGAAGCCGGCTCTTGATATGGAACAGGCAGTCAAAGCGCGACTTTCGTCGGTCGCGAATTCCATCCGTCTGCTGACCTCCTTCTCCGGCGAGGAAGACGAGCTCGGCATCACCACGCTGGCGACGCGCCTGCGCCTTGCGAAAAGCACGGTGCATCGTCTCGCGGCGACGCTGACCAGCGCCGGTTTCCTCGAGCAGAACGCCGAGACCGGGAAGTACCGCCTCGGCGTCGCGCTGTTCGAGCTGGGCGCGCTGGTGCGCCGGCGCATGGACGTGGCGAACGAGGCGCGCCCGAAGCTGCGCGAGCTGCTCGAGAAGACCGGCGAGACGGTGCAGCTCGGCATCGTCGACCATTACAGCGTGCTCTATGTCTACGAAATGGAGAGCCCGCGCGCGATCCGCATGGCGGCCGCGGTGGGCGGCCGCGCCCCGCTTCATTGCACCGCGGTGGGGAAGGTGCTGCTCGCGTTCCAGCCGGCGGATTACGTGAAAGAGATCCTGGAGCGCGGGCTGACCGGCTACACGGCGAAGACGCTCACGCGGCGCGAGGCGGTGCTCGGCATGCTGGAGGAGGTCCGCTCGCGCGAGCATGCCGTCGACGACGAGGAGAGCGAGGGCGGCCTGCGCGCGATCGCCGCGCCGGTGCGCAACCACAGCGGGGCGGTCATCGCCGCGCTCGGCGTCGCCGCGCCGGTGCAACGCATGAGCAAGAAGGTCATGCAAGCCTGTGTGCCGAGCGTGATCGAGACGGCGAACGCCGTCTCCGCGCGGCTCGGATACCTGCAGTCACGCCGAGGCAATGGCGGCTGACGAGGAGAAGAAACGCGGCCACACCCTCGCCGACCATGTTCACGGCGAGGATCATGATCACGACCACGACCGCGACGCCGATCACGAGCACGATTCTTCCCTCGAGGAAAACGCGCTCTGGCTGCAGGACAATATTTCGCTCTCCAGCGTCGGCATCGATATCGGTTCGGCGGGCACGCAGGTCATCTTTTCCCGCTTGCACATGCGGCGCATGGGGGAAGATCTTTCGAGCCGCTATTTCGTCGTCAAGCGCGAGACGCTCTACCAGTCGCCGGTTGCGCTCACGCCCTACGCGAGCGACACGCGCATCGACGAGGAGGCGCTCGGCCGCATCATCGACGAAGCCTACGCCGGCGCGGGCGCGCATCCGGACGACATCGACACCGGATCGGTGATCCTCACCGGCGAAGCGCTGCGCCGCGAGAATGCGCAGGCGATCGGCGAGCTGCTCGCCGAGATCGGCGGCGAGTTCGTCTGCGCCGCCGCGGGACACCACATGGAAGCGATGCTCGCCGCCTACGGCTCAGGCGCGGCAAAGGTCTCGCACGACCATGACTGGCGCGTCCTCAACATCGACATCGGCGGTGGAACGACCAAGCTTGCGCTGATCGACGACGGCCGCGTGCTGGAGACGGCTGCGATCCACATCGGCGGGCGCCTGCTGGTCGCCGATTCCGACGGGCGCATCACGCGGCTCGATCCCCAGGGCCGCAGGCTCGCGCGCCAGGCCGGGTTCGACTGGCAACTGGGCGCCAGCGCTTCTGCTTCCGAGCTCGATGAGCTTGCCGGGTGGATGGCCGAAGCGCTTTGCAGGGCAATACTGGGAGAGCGACAGCTCTACCTCACCGAGCCGCTCAAGGACCTGCGCGGCATCGACGGCGTGATGTTCTCGGGCGGCGTGGGCGAGTACGTCTACGGGCGCGAGCAGCGCGACTTCGGCGATCTCGGGCGGCGGCTGGGCCTCGCGCTGAGGAAACGGCTCGATCGGCTGCCGGGGAAGGTGCTGCCGGCCGGCGAGTGCATCCGGGCCACGGCCTTCGGAGCCTCCGAATACAGCGTGCAGCTCTCCGGAAACACGGTCTACGTTTCGGAGCCGGGCGAGCTTCTGCCGCGCAAGAACCTGCAGGTATTGCAGCCGCCGGTGCGCCTCGAGGGCGCGATCGACGCGGTGCAGCTCGCTCGAGCGATCGCAGCGCATTTCGAGGCCTTCGATGTGGTCGAAGGCGAAGCCGAGGTCGCGCTTGCCTTCAAATGGCGCGGCGAGCCTGCTTTTGATCGTCTGGCCGCATTTGCAGAAGGCCTGAAACGCGGGCTCGCCAATACGATCCGGAAACAGAAACCCATCTATCTCATCCTGGAAGGCGATGTCGCGCAAACGCTCGGCGCGATCCTGAAGGAGGACTGGGGATTGCACTCCGAGGTGCTGGTGATCGACGGCGTCGCACTGCGCGACTTCGACTACATCGACCTGGGCCGCATCCGTGTGCCGTCCAACACCGTGCCGGTCACCATCAAGTCGCTCGTCTTCAGCCAGGACCCTCGCGTGCCGCACCGGCATGCCAACCACCACCACCATCACTAGGGCGCCGTCGGCGCTCGCGCCGCGGCTTGCGTTCGATCCGAAGTGGCTGATCATCGGCGCCTGCGTCGCCGTGACGGTGTACCTGGGTATCGTGCCGCTCGGGTTCCTGCTGTGGCAGAGCTTCTTCACGCCGCAGACCGCGGCGAAGGCGGCCCAGTTCACGTTTGGCAATTACCAGCAGGCCTACGGCTCGGCGGATACTTGGGTGCTGTTCTGGAACTCGATTCAGTTCGCGACCGGCACCGCGATCCTCGCGTTTCTGCTCGGCACGCTGCTCGCCTGGATGAACGAGCGCACGAATACGCCTTTCAAGGCGTTGTTCTTCGCGCTGTCGCTCATCCCACTGGTGATCCCGGGGATCCTCTTCACGGTGGCGTGGATCCTGCTCGGCAGCCCGAAGATCGGGCTCATCAACCTCGCGCTGCAAGGGCTTTTTGGCACGGATGCAGTGTTTATCAACGTCTACTCGATGGGGGGAATGATCTGGGTGGACGCGCTGCACTACTCTCCGATGGCGTTCCTGCTGATGACCGCGGCGTTCCGCGCGATGGACCCGGCGCTGGAAGAGTCCGCGGTGATGAGCGGCGCGAGCGTCTGGCAGGTGGTCTCCAAGGTGACGCTGCCACTGGTCTGGCCGGCGATCTTCGCCACGCTCCTCATCCTCTTCGTGCGCGCGATCGAATCGTTCGAGGTCCCGGCGCTGCTCGGGCTGCCCGTCGGCATCCAGGTATTCACCTCGGCGATCTACCAGGCGGTGCACCGCTATCCGAGCCAGGTGGGCCTCGCGTCGTCGTACGCGGTGACCTTGCTGCTCATCACCACTGTCGGGGTGTACTTCCAGTCGGTGCTCTCGAGCCGCGGCAACAAGTACGCCACCATGACCGGCAAGGGCTTCCGGCCGCGCCACATCGACCTCGGCCCGTGGCGCTACCTGGCGGTCGCGGTGTTCCTGCTGTACTTCCTGTTCATCGTGGTGCTGCCGTTCGCCGTCCTGCTGTGGTCGTCGTTCCAGAGGTTCTATTCCGTGCCTTCGATGGAAGCGATCCAGCGCATGACGCTGGATCCGTACCGCACGGTATTCGATCATCCCGGCCTGTGGCGCTCGGTCTGGAACAGCCTCGCGCTCGCGCTCGGCTGCGCCACCATCATCATGCTGGTGACCTCGGTCATCTGCTGGATCGTGGTGAAGACGAAGCTCCCCGGGCGCTGGCTGCTCGACAACATCGCTTCGCTGCCGATGGTGTTCCCCGGGATCGTGCTCGGCCTGTCGATCATGATCCTTTACCTCTACGTGCCGATCGGCGTCTACGGCACGATCTGGATCCTGGTCATCGCCTACGTCACGCGCTTCCTGCCCTACGGCCTGCGCTACAACACCACTTCGATGCTGCAGATCCACCAGGAACTGGAGGAATCGGCGGCGATGAGCGGCGCCTCGTGGGCGACGACCTTCCGCCGCATCATCCTGCCGCTCCTCAAGCCGGGGCTGGTCGCCGGCTGGATCTACATCATGATCGTCTCGATCCGCGAGCTGTCCAGCTCGATCCTGCTCTACAGCCCCGGCAATGAAGTGCTCTCCATCCTGATCTGGGAGCTGTGGGAAAACGGCCAGTACGTCGAGCTCTCCGCGCTGGGCGTGATGTTCATCATCGCGCTCTTCGTGCTGGTGATGATTGCTCAATGGGTCGGCAGCAAGTTCGGAATCAAGGAAAACTAGCGTGCTGACGGTTTCCGCGCTTTGCACGGAATACGTCGGCGAGCACGGCCAGACGATCCGCGCCGCGCAGGAGGTGAGCTTCGAGGTACCGCAAGGCAAGCTCTTCACGCTGCTCGGACCGAGCGGTTGCGGCAAGACCACGACTTTGCGCTCCATCGCCGGTCTCGAGCGCCCGCGCTCGGGAGAGATCGTGGTCGGAAACGAGGTTATCTACTCCTCGACAAGAGACGTATTTGTGCCGCCCAACCGCCGCGGCCTCGGCATGGTGTTCCAGTCCTACGCCATCTGGCCGCACATGACCGTGTTCGACAATGCCGCCTTTCCGCTCCAGGTAAGGAGGCGGCGCCTTCCGCGGCAGGAAATCCGGGATCGTGTCCTGCGTGTCCTCAAGGTCGTCGCCCTGGACGAGATGGCGGATCGCGAAGCCACCAAGCTTTCCGGCGGGCAGCAGCAGCGCCTCGCGCTGGCGCGCGCTCTCGTGATGGAACCGCCGCTCCTGCTCCTCGACGAGCCGCTCTCCAACCTCGACGCCAAGCTGCGCGAGCGCATGCGCTTCGAGCTGAAGCGCCTGCAGCGCGAGCTCGGCATCACCACCGTGTACGTCACGCACGATCAGAGCGAGGCGCTGGCGCTGTCGCACTCCATCGCGGTGATGAACGGCGGGCGCATCGAGCAGCTCGGCTCACCGCGGGAGGTGTACGAACGTCCGCGCAACCAGTTCGTCGCCGACTTCGTCGGCACGACGAATTTTGTCCGGGGAACCGTGAAGGGCGTCGATGCCGCGCCAGGGTTCTACCGCATCGCCTCCGAGGTGGGGAACCTCAAGGCACGCGGAGTCGACTCGCTGAAGATCGGGGAGGAAGTGGTGCTGTCGATCCGGCCGGAGGACATCGAGCTTTCCGAGCGCCGGCAGGACGGCGAAAACACCTACGAGGCCACGGTCGACCAGAAGGTGTTCCTCGGCGAGTTCGTCGACTTCCAGGTGAGGATCGGCAGCCGCTCGGTGCAGTCGCGTGCCCACCCGTCGCTGCGCACCCGGGTGGACGAGCACCTGTACGTGCGCATCGACCCGGACAAGTGCGTGGCGCTCAAGGCGTCGGGGGAGTGGGCATACGAATGAAGCGCTGGGCCTCGGATGTGATCGTCGACCTGCTGCACGAATACGGATTTCCCTATGCAGCGTTGAATCCTGGGGCCTCGTACCGCGGGTTGCACGACTCGATGGTCAACTACGGCGGCAACCGCCCGGTGATGATGCTGTGCCAGCACGAAGAGACCGCGGTGCAGATCGCGCACGGCTACGCCAAGGCGAGCGGCAAGCCGATGGTGGCGATCCTGCACAACCTGGTCGGTCTGCTGCACGCGAACATGGCCGTCTACTACGCGTACGCCGACCGCGCGCCGGTGTTCATCGTCGGCGCCACCGGGCCGATGGATGAGACCAAGCGCCGGCCGCGCATCGACTGGATCCACACCGCGCTGGTGCAGGGCGAGGCGGTGCGCGCCTACACCAAGTGGGACTACCAGCCGACCGTGATCGACGGCGTGCCCGAGTCCTTCGCGCGCGCCTACTCGGTGATGATGACCGAGCCGCGCGGCCCGATCTACATGTGCTACGACGCGTGGCTCCAGGAGCAGCCCCTGGATCATGAGGTGGTTTTGCCCCCGAAAGGGGCGGCGAAGGTTCCAAGTCCGGTAGGTCCGGACCCCGGCGCCCTGGAAAAGGCGGCCGAGATGCTGCTGGCAGCGAAGCGCCCGGCGATCATCGCGGAATACGTCGGCCGCGAGCCGGCGGGCTTCCATGCGCTGGTCGAGCTCGCCCAGACGCTCGGCGCGCCGGTCTACGACGTCAACGCGCGCCTCAATTTCCCGAGCCGGCATCCGCTCAACCTGAGCATGGTGAAGGACGTCTTCCGGGAGGCCGATCTCATCCTTTGCCTCGATACGCGGGATTGGGAACGGCCGACGACCGAGCTGGTGAGCACCACGCGCCAGGTCACCTCGCTCGTGACCGCGGGCTGCCAGTGGATCGACATCGGCTTCGGCGACCTGGAGATCTCGAGCTGGGCGATGGACTACCAGCGGCTCGCCCACGCCGACCTGCGCATCCTGGCAGACACCACGATTGCAATTCCGGCTCTGACCAAGCTGTTGAAGGGCAGGGTTCGCAAGAGCGAGTCGTGGTCAAAGTCAGTCGCAGATCTCCGCGCCAAGGCTCACAAGCAGTGGGAAGTGGAAGCCAAGCAGGACTGGGACGCGAGCCCGATCACGCTGCCGCGCCTCGCGACCGAAGTATGGAACGCGATCAAATCCGAGGATTGGGTCCTTACCGCGGGTACGCTCGACGACTGGGCCCGGCAGCTCTGGGACTTCGACAGGCCGTATCGCCACCCCGGCAAGTCGCTCGGCACCGCGACCCAGATCGGCATCTCGCTCGGCGTGGCGCTCGCACACCGCGACGCCAAGCGCCTTGTCGTCGACCTGCAGCCCGACGGCGACCTGATGTTCGACGCCGGCGCGCTCTGGGTGGCGGCCAAGCACCGCATTCCGCTGCTGGTCGTGATGTACAACAACCGCGCCTACTACAACGACTGGGAGCACCAGATCCGGATGGCCAAGCAGCGCGGCACGCCGGTGGAGCGCGCGCACATCGGCATGGACATGGACGATCCGGCGCCCGACTTCGCCTCGATCGCCAAGGCGATGGGCTGGTACGCCGAAGGGCCGATCGACCGCCCCGGCGACGTCGCCGCCGCGCTCGAGCGCGCGATCAAGCGCGTCAAGGCTGGCCAGCCGGCCTTGTTAGACACCATTACCCAGAAACGATGAGCCGCGAAGGAAGGAATGACACCGTCGGCGTCGTTGGCGCAGGGCGCATGGGCCTGCCGATCATCGGCCACCTCGCGCGCAAGGGTTTCCGCACTATCGCGACCGATATCAACGTGGAGAAGAAGTCTGCTGTTGAAGCCAGGAAAGCAACCTGGGCGGCAACGGCGGCTGCAGTGGCACAGGACAGCGACATCGTGCTCATCTGCGTCGGCTTCGACCGCGAAGTCCGGGAGCTGCTCGAAGAGAACCGGGAAGCATTGAAAGGCAGCGTCGTCGCGATCCTGAGCACGGTCCATCCGAAGACGGTCAAGGCCCTGGCAGAAGCAAGCAAGAGCTTCCACGTCATCGACTCGACGGTCTGCCGCGGCGGCGATGCCGCAGACAAGGGCACGCTGCTGTCGTTCGTCGGCGGCCCAAAGGACGTTGTCGAGCGCATCACGCCGGTGCTGAAAGCCTATTCGGCGGACGTGGTGCACACCGGCGAGGTGGGCTCGGCGCAGGTGGCGAAGGCGGTGAACAACCTGATCCTGTGGGCCTGCCTGGTGGCGGACCACGAAGGGCTGGCGCTGGCGCAGCGCTACGGGGTGGACGTGGAGATGCTGCGCCGCGCGCTCGGGATGTCGAGCGCGGCGAACTCGGCGCTCGAGAAGTGGGGTACGCAGACCATGGCGTGGGCCGAGGACGACATGGCGATCGTGGCCGAGATGGCCGCCGAGTGCGGGCTCTCGCTGCCCCAGGCGCGTGTCAATCGGGAGATTTGCCAGGTGCTAAAGCCGCGTCGCCACAAGCTCGACCAATACGGGAACTGAGTTACCCCGAATTCTCCATGGCGTAGGCCTTGTCCATGTTGGGCTTCAGGCCGTGCTTCGCGAGCGCCTCTAAGAACCACTGCCGGATCTCGGGGCGCTCGTCCGCATAGTCGATCTGATCGCCGCCGAGGCGCCGGCTGATCCAGGCCTTGGGAACGCCCTGCGCGTTGCGGATCGCGACGCCTTCGGCCTTGAACGCGAGGTAGCGCGCTGGCGTGGTGCCGGTATTGAAGTGCTGGTGGAACCAGAGGTTCGGCGGCACGATCATCGTGCCTTCGCGCCAGTCGTAGCGGTTCGACGCCTCGCCCTCGGGCCACATCAGGCTGAAGCCTTCGCCGGAGAGCACGATGACGTGCGCGCCCGGCCCGTGCGCATGCGCCTTCTTGTAGGTGCCGATCGGGAACTGCGAGATGTGGCTGTTCATCGAGCCCTTGGCCATGCTGAAGCGGGTATGGCCGCCGCCCGCGCCGCGCTCCTTGGCGGCGAACAGCGGCAGGTTGATCGCATCGGCGACGAAATTGGTGTCGAGCAGCAGCCCCTTCTGCTCTCCCTTGTTGGCGAAGTATTCGGGCTCGCCGGCGAAGCGTTCCTTGAAGTCGTGGTCGGTGTTGAACACAAAATCGAGATCGCTGAAGGCATTGATGATCACCGGCGCGTTGGTCACCGCGACATAGCGCGCCGCATCCTTGCCCGAGCCATTGAAGTGCTGGTGCCAGCAGTTGAGCGGAATCGCGAAGATGGCGCCCGCTTTCCACTCGAAGCTCACGCGCTGGCCGGCGTTGTTCCACACCACCGTGGAGCCGCGCCCGTCGAGGACGTAGATCATTTCCTCGTAGAGCTGGCGCTGCGGCGCGAGGCTCTTGCCGGGCGGGATTTCGCAGACGTAGCAGTCGTTCGAGGTGCGCGAAGCGTCGTGATTGAGGAACACGCCGCGTGCGCCACGCCGCGGCCACGGTTTCAGCTCGACCGTGTGCAGATTCCTGACGTAGAAGGAGCTGATGATCTCCAGCCCCTCGCCGTGCACCCAGCGCGTGTACGGGGTTTCCTTCTCGGTGGCGAACTTGCTCGCGAACTCCTGCGAGACGGTGGCGGATTTCATTCGTGGTTGTAATTGCTCTCGTCGTGGCGCGGCGCGTAGCCCTCGCCGGCGGGGGTGGCGGCCTCCTTGGGCCGCGGGATCACCGACTTCTGGAACAGCATGTTCATAAACATGAACATCGGCTTCGACTTGAGCACCAGCGCGCGCGCCGGCTTGTCCGGGTCGGCGTTGAAATGCTGGTGCACGCAGTTGTTGTGCACGATCGCCACGTCGCCCGCCTGCCAGTCGTAGCGGATGCCGTCGTGGATCTCGTAGCCCTTGCCGTCCAGGATGTAGAACGCGGCCTCGTTCACATGGCCGTGCTTCTGCGTGCGTCCGCCCGGCGCGTATTCCTCGAGGTGGATGTGCAGAGTCTGCGTCATGCCGTCGACCGGCTCGACGAAGTGCTTGGAGAAGGACTGCGGGCCGTCCTGGAACCGCATTTCCTTGCCGCGGATCACGCGCGGCAGCGAGCGCAGGCGCTTGAGCTCGTCCTTCAGGCTGTATTGCCCCTGGATCGCGCGGACGAAGACGCGGTCCTTCTTGCTGCTGTAGTGCGACTCTTTGCCCACGTCAGTCCGCCTCTCTCTTGATGCTCTGTCCCTTGAGGAAGAGCTCCGACCAGATCTTCTCCCACTTCTCGGATTCATCCAGCACGATCACCGGATCGATCATCAGGAACGGGAACTTGTTCAGGTTGGTCTCGACCGCGGTGCTGGCGGGGACGCGGTTGCGCTGTTTGAGCAGCTCCTGGCCTTCGGGCGAAAGCATGAAATCGGTGAACAGCAACGCGGCGTGCGGCCGCGGCGCGCGCTTGGTCACCGCGACGGCATTCGGCCGGCCGAAGGTCGGGTTGAGCGCCTTCCACTTGATCGGCGCGCCGTTGACGAGCAGGCGCTCGGCGTTGTGGTTGTAGATCGTCGCCACGAGCGGGATCTCGCCGGCCGCCACCAGCTCGGCGAGCAGCGTATGCCCGGTGCGCACCTGCGGCTTCATCTGGGCGAGCTTGCGGAAGAACGCGAGGCCCTTTTCTTCTCCCATGTGCTTCACGATCGACGCGAACCAGTCGTCGTCGCTGGCCTCGATGCCGATCTTGCCGACCCAGCGCGGGTGGAGCAGGTCCTCGTAGCTGTTCGGCACCTCGTTCGGCTTCACCAGGTTGGTGTTGTAGGCGATGGTGAAGAAATTGAACCGGTCGGCAACGTAATGCTTGTGCTTGGCGAACGCCGCCGGCGGCAGGTTCTTGAAGTGCGGGCTATGGAACTCTTCCAGCAACCCCTCGCGGTAGAGCGCTTCCATCTCGGGGCCGTTCAGCTCGAAGGCGTCGACCGTGTGGCGCCCGGCGCGCGCTTCGATCAGCGCGCGCTGCAGCACCTTCTCGCTGCTCGAGCGCCAGAGCTCCACCTTCACTCCATATTTCTTCTCGAACGCCTGCGCGATCGGCACCGAGTCCTTGGTGTTGAGCGAGGTGTACACGACTACCTGCTTTTCCTTCTTGGCGCCGTCGATCAGCCGCTGCTCGCGGTCCGCGCCCTGATACATATAGAGGTTGCGGTGGGATTGCGCGAACGCGGGCAGCGCGGCAAGCAGCAGCGCCACGGAAAGAATTCGAGTCAGCATGTGCTCCTCCTAGACAGTCGCGTGCGCCGAGCCCGGTTCCGGGACGAGCGCTTCCTCGGCGGCTTCGCTGAATGACACTCCCTGCGGCAGGATGATCGACACCGAGCGCACGCGCTGGTGGCGCGGGTCGGTCCCGGGCGGGGTGCCTCCTTTTTTCAGGATTTCTGAAGCCGCAATCAGGCGCCGCCGCGCCATGATGATGCCCTGGTCGGTCGGCACCAGGTTCTCCCGCGTACGGTCCTGGATCGGGCCCATGCTCTCCTGGACGGAAGCGTCCTGCATCGCGAAGCCCTCGATCCCGGAGAAGCTGCGACCGTCCTTTTGCGCCTGGCGGTCCATCCGGTAGTCGTTGTCCCTGTTCGCCACCGGCCGGAAGCTGCCGGGGATCAGCGGTACGTGGATGCCTTTGCCGGCTTCGAGCGCTGCGCGCTCTTCCTTCTTGAGCGGTCGCGCCGCGTGGTGGTTGGTGCTCCAGGCCCAGCAGTTCTCGTCGTCCATCGGCACCCACGAATGGCCGCCGATGGGATGGTCTGCGCGCGGCGGGATGAGAGTGAAGCTCGGCATGACCCACTGCGTGATGCGCCAGTAATAGTTGCCGTCGCCGGTATCGCGGCGCGCGCCGATATACAGCCCTCCGGGCGATTCAACGACCTCGAATTGAGGCTTGAGGTCGCGCAGGTTGTACTCGTTGCCCTTCGACCCCTTGAAGAGCGGGTCGACCTTGATGGTGTGGCGGTGCAGGAACGAGACATGGCTCGAATCGATCCCGCCTTCCATCGCCTGCAGGTAGTTGCATTCCTGCCACCGCTTCGACACAAAACGATGGCTATCGGGAACCATCGCCCACTCGTGCTCGGGCAACGGCGGCTGAAGCTCGCGCGGCCCCATATAGGTCCACAGCACGCCGCCGCGCTCGACCAGCGGATAGGACTTGAGCTTCATGCGCTGGCAGAGCTTCGGATTGTCGGGCTCGGACGGGATC